>OJYK01000001.1_pt1 | contig 221659 bp, 229 predicted proteins | sample 1600931 | NCBI WGS metagenome assembly OJYK01 (sample SAMN04436819, study PRJEB24849) | human gut metagenome | biome: human gut; feature: NICU; material: stool | host: Homo sapiens | place: USA: Saint Louis, MO | collected 2011-05-21
CTGAACGCTAATTATTAATGTCTAATAAACCATTGAGATTGAGGGAATCTAAGGAAGCTTTCTTCAATCTTTTTTTATCTGAAATCTTATGAAGTTGATTTAATGTGTTTTCTTGTTGTTGAGGCAAAAAAAGGGTATAATCGTAGCGAGTCAAAACTGTAAAAATAGGAATCATTAAATTAAGACTAGACAAAGCTACTTTTTTTCCTAAAATACGCTTTAATTTTATATTAATCTCGTTCAATTTTGGGAGCAAAGCGAGCATAAAAAAACAATACTTTTCTGTTGTAGTGAAAGTGGCTGAATACTGCTTAATTCAGCCACACGGAAGTTTTGAGACAAACCTAGTTATGTCCTCCAACAGTCCATTGGACTGTTGGACATGCCGTCTGCATTACTTATAAGGAAAGTATCAAAAAAAGAATTTTTACTGATTTTGAGCCTGTGAGCTCATTGCTTCAACGGTGAATTCTTGAATTCAAGCGCTTTTTGTGTTAAAATGTGATGATAAGTTTATCGAAAGGAATTGGGATGGCAAATATTCTACGGACTGTTATCGAAAACGATAAAGGTGAATTAAGAAAATTAGAAAAAACTGCAAAGAAAGTTGAGTCATATGCTGACGCTATGGCAGCTTTGTCTGATGAAGAATTGCAAGCAAAAACACCAGAATTTAAACAAAGATATCAAAATGGTGAAACATTAGATCAATTATTACCGGAAGCTTTCGCAGTTGTCCGCGAAGCAGCAAAACGTGTATTAGGACTTTATCCATATCGTGTTCAAATCATGGGTGGTATTGTTATGCACAATGGTGACGTTCCTGAAATGCGTACTGGTGAAGGTAAAACATTGACAGCGACAATGCCTGTTTACCTTAATGCCCTTGCTGGCGAAGGAGTACACGTTATCACAGTTAACGAATACCTCGCAACACGTGACGCTACTGAAATGGGTGAAGTTTACAGCTGGCTTGGATTATCTGTTGGTATTAACTTGGCTGCTAAATCACCATATGAAAAACGTGAAGCATACAATTGTGACGTGACCTATTCAACAAACTCAGAAGTTGGTTTTGACTATCTTCGTGACAACATGGTTGTTCGTCAAGAAGATATGGTACAACGTCCATTAAACTTCGCATTGGTCGATGAAGTTGACTCTGTTTTGATTGATGAAGCAAGAACGCCATTGATTGTTTCAGGTCAAGTAAGTTCAGAAACAAGCCAACTTTATATTCGTGCGGATCGCTTTGTAAAAACACTGACAAGTGTTGATTACGCTATTGATGTACCTACAAAAACAATCGGTTTGACTGATTATGGTATTGATAAAGCAGAAGAATACTTCCACTTGGAAAATCTTTATGATTTAGAAAATGTTGCTCTAACGCACTACATTGATAATGCTCTTCGTGCTAATTACATCATGCTTTTAGATATTGATTATGTGGTTAGTCAAATGGGAGAAATCTTGATTGTTGACCAATTTACAGGTCGTACAATGGAAGGACGCCGTTTCTCTGATGGTTTGCACCAAGCTATTGAAGCCAAAGAGGGCGTGGCTATCCAAGAAGAATCTAAAACAAGTGCTTCAATTACTTACCAAAATATGTTCCGTATGTACAAAAAATTGGCTGGTATGACAGGTACTGCAAAAACAGAAGAGGAAGAATTCCGCGAAGTTTACAATATGCGTGTCATTCCAATCCCAACTAACAAACCTGTGGCACGTATTGACCATTCAGACCTTCTATATCCAACACTCGACTCTAAATTTAGAGCTGTTGTTGCGGATGTCAAGGCTCGTCATGAAAAAGGTCAACCGGTCTTGGTTGGTACTGTTGCGGTGGAAACATCAGACCTTATTTCTAAGAAATTAGTTGAAGCTGGTGTGCCACACGAAGTTTTGAATGCGAAAAACCACTTCAAAGAAGCACAAATTATCATGAATGCTGGTCAACGTGGCGCTGTTACAATTGCGACAAATATGGCTGGTCGTGGTACCGATATTAAACTTGGTGAAGGTGTTCGTGAACTTGGTGGGCTTTGTGTCATTGGTACAGAACGTCATGAAAGCCGTCGTATTGATAATCAACTTCGTGGTCGTTCAGGTCGTCAAGGTGACCCAGGTGAATCACAATTTTACCTTTCACTTGAAGATGACTTGATGCGTCGTTTTGGTTCAGACCGCATCAAGGCTTTCCTTGACCGCATGAATCTTGAGGAAGAAGAAGCAGTCATCAAATCTAAAATGTTGACACGCCAAGTTGAATCAGCTCAAAAACGTGTTGAAGGTAATAACTACGATACTCGTAAACAAGTCTTGCAATATGATGACGTGATGCGTGAACAACGTGAAATTATTTATGAAGAACGTCGTGATGTTATCACAGCAGACCGCGACTTAGCTCCTGAAATCAAAGCTATGATTAAACGCACAATCAATCGTGCCGTTGATGCTCACAGTCGTGCAGACCGCGAAGAAGGTATCCGAGCAATCTTGAACTTTGCCAAAGTGAATCTGGTTGCTGAAGATTCAATCAGCTTATCTGATTTAGAAGGTTTGGACTTTGAGGCAATCAAAGAAAATTTGTATGAACGTGCTTTGAAAGTTTACGATACACAAATTGCTAAATTACAAAACCAAGAAGCTGTTATCGAATTCCAAAAAGTTTTGATTTTGATGGTTGTTGATAATAAATGGACTGACCATATCGATGCTCTAGATCAATTGCGTCAATCAGTCGGTTTGCGTGGTTATGCCCAAAATAACCCTGTTGTTGAATACCAAGCTGAAGGTTTCCGTATGTTCCAATCAATGATTGGAGCGATTGAATTTGATGTCACACGTACCATGATGAAAGCTCAAATTCACCAAAAAGAACGTGAACATTCATCACAACGTGCAACAACAATGGCAGAAAAGAATATTGCGGCGCAAACTGTTCGTGCTCAAGCTGATAGCGATATTGATTTTTCTAAAGTTAAACGCAATGACTTGTGTCCTTGCGGTTCTGGTAAAAAATTCAAAAATTGCCACGGTCGTAAACAATTTTAAAAAGTCGATAGAAAATTCTGAAAAATCAATTGAAAACCCACCTGAAAATGGTATAATAGAAAAAATCTAAAGTTTCTATTCAGGAGAGGAAAATTCATGTCATTTAAAGCAACAAGTAAAAAGATTAATTTCGATTCTCTCAAGGAAGAATCTGCCTTAACAGGTGACGTTTTAGTTAAAAAAGAAGCACGGGATCGTGAGCTAGAAGCTATTATTAAAGGTGAAGATGACCGTGTTCTTTTGGTCATCGGTCCTTGCTCATCTGATAATGAAGAGGCTGTTCTTGAATATGCACACCGTTTGGCGAAACTTCAAGAAGAAGTTAAAGATCGTGTCTTTATGGTTATGCGTGTCTATACAGCAAAACCGCGTACAAATGGTGATGGCTACAAAGGCTTGATGCACCAACCTGATACGTCAGAAGCACCAAGCTTGATTAATGGTATCAAAGCTGTACGTAACCTTCATTATCGTGTTATTTCAGAAACAGGATTGACAACAGCGGATGAAATGCTTTATCCTGAAAATCTTCCGTTGGTTGATGACTTAGTTTCTTATATTGCTATTGGCGCGCGTTCTGTTGAGGATCAACAGCACCGTTTTGTAGCATCAGGCATCAGCGTTCCAACAGGAATGAAAAACCCAACATCAGGTAATTTGAATGTTATGTTCAATGGTATCTATGCTGCACAAAACAAGCAATCTTTCCTATTTAATGGCGAAGAAGTTGAAACATCAGGTAACCCATTAGCGCACGTAATCCTTCGTGGTGCAACTAATGAGTATGGTAAAAATGTACCAAATTATTATTATGACAATGTTATCGATACGATTGAGCAATATGAAAACATGGGCTTAGAAAATCCTTTTATCGTTATTGATACAAATCATGATAATTCAGGTAAACAATATTTAGAACAAGTTCGTATCGTCCGCCAAACATTGATTAACCGCGATTGGAATGAAAAAATTAACAAATATGTTCGTGGTTTCATGATCGAATCTTACTTAGAAGACGGTCGTCAAGATTCGCCAGAAGTATTTGGTAAATCTATCACAGACCCATGTCTTGGTTGGGAAAATACAGCACAACTTGTTCACGAAATTTATGACACATTAGGTAAATAATATATGGGAATACATCAAAAAAGTGCAAAAATTGATATTGCACAAGTAAAAGAACTTTCAAAATTAGAAGGTGATTTTCTTGCTAAGAAAGCTGCGCGTGATGCAGAATTGGCAAAAATCATCACAGGTGAGGACAATCGTATCCTTTTGGTTATCGGTCCTTGTTCATCTGATAATGAAGAGGCTGTTCTTGAATACGCTAACCGCTTAGCGAAACTTCAAGAGGAAGTTAAAGACAAAATCTTTATCGTTATGCGTGTTTATACAGCAAAACCACGTACAAATGGTGATGGTTACAAAGGATTGATGCATCAACCTGATACCTCAAAATTGCCTGACCTTATCAATGGTATTGCTGCGGTTCGTCATCTTCATTATCGTGTTATCACGGAAACTGGCTTAACAACAGCGGATGAGATGCTTTACCCAGCAAATCTTCCATTGGTAGATGATTTGGTTTCTTATCATGCTATTGGTGCACGTTCTGTTGAGGATCAAGAACATCGTTTTGTGGCATCAGGTATTGATGTTCCGACAGGTATGAAAAATCCGACTTCAGGTAACTTGAACGTTATGTTTAACGGTATCTATGCCGCACAAAATAAACAAAACTTTATTTATCACAGCGCTGAAGTTGATACTGACGGAAATCCATTGGCACACGCGATTCTTCGTGGAGCAACGAATGAACACGGCGAAAATGAACCGAATTATTATTATGATGATTTGTTGAAAGCTATTGATCTTTATGAGAAAATGAGCTTAGAAAATCCATTTATTGTTGTTGATACAAATCATGATAATTCAGGGAAAAATTATCTTGAACAAATTCGTATCGTTCGTCAAACATTGATTAATCGTGATTGGAATGATAAAATCAATAAGTACGTTCGTGGTTTCATGATTGAATCTTACTTAGAAGATGGTCGTCAAGACGCACCAGAAGTATTTGGTAAATCTATTACAGATCCATGCCTTGGCTGGGAAAAAACAGAACAACTTATTCGTGAAATTCATGCCACACTAAGTCGTGATTCGTTTGAAGAATTGCTATTCTAATAATTGAATAACCTATGGGGCTGGGGAATTTTCTCAGCTCCTTAGTTTTGGAAATCATTAAGTGATTAAGCAGATAAAACGTTTGAATTGGTAAAAAAATCGTTTTTCATAAAGGAGACGTATGATTATTGGTCACGGCATTGATTTGCAGGAAATTGATGCAATCAAGCGAGCCTATGAGAAAAATAACAGATTTGCTAAGCGAGTGTTGACAGACAAAGAGTTCCAATGCTTTTCAGAGCAAAAAAGTACGAAACGGCAGATGGAGTTTTTGGCGGGACGCTGGGCGGCAAAAGAAGCTTTTTCAAAGGCAATGGGGACTGGAATTGGAACACTTGGTTTTAAGGATATTGAAATTTTAAATAACCAATTAGGTGCGCCTGTGATTACCCAGTCACCTTTCTCAGGGAAGTGCTTTATTTCACTTTCTCATACAGGAAACCTTGTTCAAGCCAGTGTTATTTTGGAAGATAATACCTGAACAATGAAATTGAAACAAAAACATTCAAAAAATTTTCTAGCTTTGGAGGAGATAAAATGATTTCAAGTTTACACAGACCAACAAAGGCAGTCATTGATTTAGATGTCATTTGTCAAAATATTGATGCGGTTAAAGCCAATATACCACAAGATAAAAAAGCTTTTGCAGTTGTTAAAGCTAATGCTTATGGGCATGGTGCCACAAATGTAGCGCACGCTATTCATCATCTTGTGGATGGATTCTGTGTGTCAAATATTGATGAAGCTTTGGAATTACGTGAAGCAGGTATTGAGGAAACAATCCTTATTTTAGGTGTTATTATGCCTGATGAGGTGGCTTTGGCGCGTGATTACCATGTTACTTTGACGGTTGCTAGTCAAGAATGGCTTGATTTGGCAAATGAACAAGGTATTAGCTTAGCTGGTTTGGACGTTCACTTGAAAGTGGATTCTGGTATGGGGCGAATCGGTGTGCGCAGTCTTGATGAAGCAGAAAATGTGATTGCGAATTTGAAAAAAGCTGGGGCTAACGTTGCAGGTATCTTTACGCATTTTGCAACAGCAGACGAAGCTGACGATACGAAATTCAATGAACAGTTGGAATTCTTTACGAATTTGGTTGACAATTTAAGTGACAAGCCTGCCATTGTCCATGCCAGTAATTCAGCAACAAGTATTTGGCATAGTGAAACCATTTTTAACCTTGTTCGACTTGGGATTGTCATGTATGGATTGAATCCAAGTGGAACAGAGCTTGACTTGCCTTATCCGCTAAAGCCAGCGCTTAGCTTGGAATCATCATTGGTTCATGTTAAGACGATTCCTGCTGGGGCAACGGTTGGCTACGGTGCTACCTATACTGCTCAAAAAGAGGAATATATCGCGACTGTTCCAATCGGTTACGCAGACGGTTGGACACGTGATTTACAAGGTTTCTCAGTGCTTGTGAATGGCGAATTTTGTGAAATTGTTGGACGCGTGTCAATGGATCAAATTACCATTCGCTTGCCAGAAAAACTTCCAATCGGAACGAAAGTTACTTTGATTGGTCAAGAGAGCGACAAGGTTATTTCAGCGACAGATTTGGCTCAAAAACGTGGCACAATTAATTACGAAGTTCTTTGTCTATTGAGTGACCGTATTCCACGTGTTTATTCAAAATAAATGATAAAAAGATTCTAACTTGCTGTAAGAAACTTGCGGCGATTTAGAATCTATTTTTTGTTATAATAGTAGCAAAGTGAGGTTATATGAATTTACAATCATCAATTGTGGAATTAAAAGGAATAGGGGCTAAGTCGGCGGAAAAATTTTATAAGTTAGATATTTATACCATTGAAGATTTACTGCTGTACTATCCTTTTCGATATGAAGATTTTAAGAGTAAGAGTGTTTCAGAGCTTGCTGATGGGGAAAAAGCTGTCATTACGGGAACGGTTGTGACACCTGCAAATGTGCAATATTATGGTTATAAGCGTAATCGTTTGTCGTTTAAAATCAAGCAGGGCGAAGCGGTTATTGCGATTTCTTTTTTTAACCAGCCTTATTTAGCTGATAAAGTCGAGATTGGCAGCGATATCGCGATTTTTGGAAAATGGGATGCCCTAAAATCAGCGGTGACTGGTATGAAAATTTTAGCGCAAGTTGAAGATGATATGCAGCCAGTTTACCGTGTTGCTCAAGGTATTTCACAAAATGCACTAGTCAAAGCTATCAAATCAGCTTTTGAAATTGGTGCTCAGAATTGGTTGCCTGAAAATTTACCGCAGGTGCTTTTGGACAAGTATCGTTTGTTAGGGCGTGCTCAAGCAACGGCTGCTATGCACTTTCCGAAAGATTTAGCAGAGTATAAACAAGCACTTCGTCGGATAAAATTTGAAGAACTGTTCTATTTTCAAATGAATTTGCAAGCTTTAAAGGCAGACAATAAATCAGAAGCTAATGGTTTGGCGATTGCTTATGATGAGCAAAAAGTTGCTGATAAGATTGCAGCTCTGCCATTTACCTTGACGGGTGGTCAAAGGCGGAGTCTTGATGATATTTTGGCGGATATGCGTTCTGGTGGTCATATGAATCGTCTCTTGCAAGGGGACGTTGGTTCTGGTAAGACGGTTGTGGCTAGTCTTGCCATGTATGCTACTTATACGGCAGGTTTTCAATCAGCTTTGATGGTGCCAACGGAAATTTTGGCGGAGCAGCATTTTGAAAGTTTGACCCAGCTTTTTCCAGATTTGTCCATTGCAATTTTAACATCAGGGATGAAAACAGCAGCCAAACAAGCGGCACTTTCGGCGATTGCGGATGGTTCGGTAGATATGATTGTTGGTACGCATGCGCTGATTCAAGATGCGGTAACTTACCACCGCTTGGGGCTTGTCATTACTGATGAACAACACCGTTTTGGTGTCAATCAACGTCGTGTTTTCCGTGAAAAGGGCGAAAATCCAGATGTGCTCATGATGACTGCAACACCAATTCCACGGACACTTGCTATTACGGCATTTGGTGAAATGGACGTTTCGATTATTGATGAATTGCCTGCAGGACGCAAACCGATTATCACGCGTTGGGTTAAACATGAACAGTTGGAAGTTGTGCTTGATTGGGTCAAAGAAGAATTGCAAAAAGGGGCACAAGCCTATGTGATTTCACCTTTAATTGAAGAATCTGAATCACTTGATTTGAAAAATGCTGTTGCCTTGCACGAGGAATTGTCAGCCTATTTTGCGGATAGTGCAACCGTAGCGCTCATGCATGGTCGCATGAAAAATGACGAAAAAGAAGCTATCATGCAAGATTTCAAGGCACAAAAAAGTCAGGTTTTGGTATCGACAACCGTCATTGAAGTTGGTGTTAATGTCCCAAATGCGACCATTATGATTATTATGGATGCTGACCGATTTGGGCTTAGCCAGTTGCATCAGCTTCGTGGACGAGTTGGGCGTGGAGATAAACAATCTTATGCTATTTTAGTCGCCAATCCCAAAACACAAACAGGAAAAGAGCGCATGAAAATCATGACAGAAACAACGGATGGTTTTGTTTTAGCAGAAGCCGACCTTAAAATGCGTGGTTCAGGTGAGATTTTCGGCACACGCCAATCAGGAATTCCAGAATTCCAAGTGGCAGATATTGTCGAAGATTACAATATTCTCGAGGAAGCTAGACGCGTTGCAAGTCAGATCGTTTCCAAAAAAGATTGGCAAAACAATCCACAATGGCAAATTGTTAGCCAAAATCTCAAAGACAAAGGAACTTTTGATTAAGGTTTATGAAAGTTTTCTGCAAGGATAGGTTAAGCTTTGCTTCTTATAATGGCCCTATCAAATGAAACGAGAGGTAAAGCTTATGACAGTAAAAGTAACCTACAAAAAGTATTTTGCCAAAAAAATTCATGTGAAACCAGCTTACGGAAAGTAAGCTGAAAAAAGAGTACTCTTTTTTGATAAATCGCTATGGCAGTAGGGTAAAATCCCATGATAAGACACATAAGACCATAGAAAATATCGAGCTCAGCTGATGATGGCTGGGCTTTTTGGGTGCTTTTAAAGTTAATTTTTAGCTCAAAAAGGTAAAATCCTGCAAAAAAATAAAAAATATCGAAAAACAATAAAATATTTTCGAAAAAGAATAATTACATATTGTAAAACGGATTTAAAAACTGAGCTCACAATAAATTCAAGAAAACAATTTTTAGGAGATTTATCATGAATACAAAAACTATCGGAAACCTTATCAAAACAGTCGCTAAAGTCGCTATCAATCTTACAACTATCGTTCTAGCTTTAACTATTATTGCTGATTTGGTTTCACATATTTACGGTTATGATACTGTCCACGTTGGTCACTATGGTGTCATTGATTGGTCAATCGGTAAGGAAACAAAGACATGGTTGTTGACTGCTTTAACCATTCTAACAAACAGTGTTATTATCTATGGTCTTGCGCAATTAAAAGCATTTATTTCAGAATTCACTATTAAGGAAGTTTTAGCTGACAAAACAGATTTAGCGACTTTGGCAGTTAAATACTTCCGCACACGTCGTTTAGCTCAATAAAAAAAGATACGATTAAAGGAGAATATCATGAAAAAACAAACTATAAAGTCTTGAAAATTGCTAATATTTTTATCAATATTGTGATTGCTGTTATTGTCATATCAACGATAATCGCTATTGGACTTTCGGTGACTCAATCACATTTAGCTTTGACTAATCAAGTAGGCAATGGCATCGTATTTGATATTAACATTCCAGAAAAACTGTTACATTCGCCAGCTTTTATTGGATTGACCGTTATTGTTTCTGTTCTTTGGATTGCTTTGCTTGTTTGGGTTAAAATGTTCTTTCAAAATATTATTGATAATCGCATTTTTACTCAAGACAATGTTAAACTAGCGCGTTATGTTGAATATAATTTTATCGCTTTGGCATTTTTGGATAGCTGGTTCCAAAGTTTATGTTCTGGTTCGGAGGTGCTTAACCTTGTTAATGTAGCATACTTGGTGGCTGCTTTTGTAGTCTGGGTATTCTCAATGATTTTAAAAGAAGCAAATATCATCGCTGAAGAAAACGAATTTACGATTTAAAGGAGGAAGCATATGATTCGAATTAATCTTGATGTTGAGCTGGCAAAGCGGAAAATGAAATCTGGGGAATTGGCGGAACGTATTGAGATTACGAATGCTAATCTCTCTATTCTTAAAACAGGAAAGGCTAAAGCTGTTCGGTTAACGACTTTAAATGCCATTTGCCGTGAATTGGGTTGCCAGCCTGGGGACATTTTAGAATATATTCCTGATTAATAAAAAATCTGAGACACTGTCTGTCAGTTTGGCAGAATCAATGTTTCAGATCTTTTTGTATTAATTAACCTTCAATGTATTCTTTGAGGGCTTGTCCTTTTAAGCCAGCGTTTAAGGCAATGAGCAATTTCAAGCGTGCTTTTTGGGCGTTGAGTTCTTTGACAAACATGACACCAGCTTTGGCGAGTTGAACACCGCCACCTTCATAAGCATAAACAGGTTCGGCAATACCGTTGAAACAACGTGAAACGAGAACAACAGGTACCCCTTGTTTGATTAAATCAACGATTTCTTGAGCTGCGCGTGGTGGCACATTTCCAGCGCCAAGGGCTTCGACAACAACGCCACAGACATTGCTAGGATTTAGGAAACTGATAATGCCGTCTCCCCCCATACCAGCGTAAGCTTTTACAATAGGAACTGTCCCTGAAATATCCTGCAAATCAAAACGGACACGTGGGTCAGCCGTTCTAAAGAAAAGAATGTCATGTTTTGTAATCAGACCAAGTGGACCGTGAATTGGTGTTTGAAAGGTTGAAACGTTAGTAGTATGCGTTTTTGTGACGTATTTGGCTGCGTGAATTTCATCGTTCATGACAACGAGAACACCTTTTCCGATAGCTTGGTCATGACTAGCCACACGAAGGGCACTAAGATAATTATAAACACCGTCACTACCAAGCTCGTTTGATGAGCGCATAGCACCCGTTAGGACAATAGGAATATTGGGAATTTCCATTGTATCAAGAAAATAAGCCGTTTCCTCTAGGGTATCTGTGCCATGAGTGATGACAATGCCGTCATAGTTATCAGCGTTTTTCTTAATCTCTTGGTAGAGTTTTAGCATATGTTTAGGTGTAATGTGCGGGCTTGGAACATTAAAAAAATCAAGTGCCGTCACTTGAATGTTTTCAAGATTAATCCCAACATGATTCATTGGGTTATCGGTATCTGGGCAGACATTACCTGCTTCATCAGCATGCATAGAAATGGTACCACCAGTATGCAGAACAAGGATTTTTTTCATTATTATAAAACTTCCTTTAAAAATGTGTTATAATCTATTTTAACATAAAGATGGAGGGCAAGGAAACGATTTGGCGATAAAAGCAGTCTTTTTTGATATTGATGGAACTCTTTTAAATGACCGAAAAAATGTGCAACAATCAACACAAAAAGCCATTAAAAGTTTGAAAAAACAAGGAATTTTTGTTGGTCTGGCGACAGGTCGCGGACCAAGTTTTGTACAACCGTATCTTGAAAATCTTGGCTTGGATTTTGCGGTAACCTATAATGGGCAATATATTTTTACACGTGACCAAGTGCTTTATCATAATCAATTACCTGTTTCAACCATTTATCGTATTATTCGTTATGCGAATGATAGGCGCCGTGAAATTTCTCTGGGAACGGCATCTGGTTTAGTTGGTTCACGTATTATTGATATGGGAACTAGCCGTTTTGGACAAGTGGTTAGCACGATTGTCCCAAAACGTTGGGCAAAAGCGGTGGAGCGCAGCTTTAAGTATTTGATTCGTCGTTTCAAACCGCAAAATTTGAACAATCTGTTAACCATTATGCGCCAGCCGATTTACCAAATCGTTCTTGTTGCAACTGAAGGTGAGACTGATAAGATTCAGGAAGCTTTTCCTTATATCAAAATCACACGTAGTAGCCCTTATTCTGCGGACTTAATCTCAAAAGAACAATCAAAGATAAAAGGGATTGAGCGTGTGGGTGAGATGTTTGGCTTTGAATTAGCTGAAGTCATGGCATTTGGTGATTCTGATAATGATATTGAGATGTTATCAGGTGTCGGTATTGGTGTGGCTATGGGAAATGCTAAAAGTTCGGTTAAAGAACTCGCTCACTACACAACTGACAGCAATAACAATGATGGCATTTCAAAGGCTTTGGCTCATTACGGCTTAATTCATTTTGAAGTTGAAGAAAGTTTTGAAAGTCAAGACGAGAATTTCAATAAAGTTAAGGATTTTCATCATCTTATGGACGGTGAGACTTGCGAAACACCACGATTGTACGGCAGTGAAGAGGCAACACATCGTTCTGATTTTAAAGTGGAAGAAATTGTCGAATTTCTACATGCGGCAAGTAAGGGGAATCCAGAAACGTTTGAAAAATCAATATCAAATTTGCATGTTGCCATTGATAAGGCAGTAAATAAAGTACGAAGTAAAGAACATCTAGAAACACCGCTGGTTGGTCAGGTAGATGCTTTGACGGACTTGTTATATTTGACCTATGGTTCATTTGTTTTGATGGGAGTTGACCCAAAACCGTTTTTTGATACGGTTCATGAAGCCAATATGGGAAAAATCTTTCCTGACGGAAAAGCGCATTTTGACCCTGTAACACATAAAATTTTGAAACCGGATGACTGGGAAGAACGGTTTGCGCCTGAACCTGCTATCAAACGTGAACTTGACCGTCAAATTCAAAAATCATTAAATCGTAAAAAAAGAAACCAAGCTAGTCATTAAACTAACTTGGCTTTTTTTGTAATTATAGAAGATTGATTAAAAATTATTATTAAAGAGTATCGATATGGCGCAAGACTTAGAAAGTCTTTTCGCTATCACGAACAACTAGCAAATCGACTTTTGCATGACGCATGATATATTCTGATGAAGACCCGATAAGAAGTCGTTCAAATGTATTGAGACCAGTTGCCCCAACCATAATCAAGTCAACTTTTTCTTTGTCAGGAATATCTCGTGCTAGGAGAGTTTTAGGATTACCAAATTCGATAACTTGTTTGACTTTCGTTAATCCTTTTTCGCGTGCTTGTTGCTCATAATTGTTCAATACATCTTTTGCTTCCTGTTCGAGCTTTTCATAAATGTAAGTGTCGAAAGTAGCAACGCTTTGAAGTGCGCGTGTATCAATAACGTGTGTTAGTAGCAACTCAGCATTATTGCGTAGTGCAATGTTTACCCCTTTTTCAAAAGCCAACTCTGATTCATAAGAACCATCAATCGCAATTAGGATTCGTTCATAATGATGTGACATAACTGCCTCCTCCTTAATTATGCTAGCAAGAGCGTAAAAGTGACCGAAAATGTAGGATTAATAAGAAATCTTGGTTTTAGTGACCTAAGGTTAGTTATCCGTGTGCTATTACATCAGGTAAAAGCATCCCGCATTCCAAACTTTCAGCCCATATCAATAAGTTTAATAAGCTAATTGCGGGATGAACAAGTAGCGTTAAACGCTTACAATTATTGTTAAAACATCCCTAAACTTATTATACTCTTTTTATGTAAAAAATGAAAGCGTTTGAAGTATTTTTCTGAATATATTTTGCTATAATAGAAAAAGTGAGGAAAAAAGTAATGAGAAAAGATATGATAGCTGTTTTAAAAGATTTGTATCGTCATAAATACACATACATTTTACGAGCAACGATTTTACAACTCCTAATCACGACAGTTGGGGCTTATGTCCTGTCACTGTTAATTAGGGTTGTTTTGGTTGGTTCTGACATTCCAGGAATGACAACCGACAATATCTTTTCTTTTTTAACCAATCCATTAACATTAAGTGTTTTGGTGATTTATCTTTTTTTGCTAGCTTTTTTAGTTTACCTAGAATTTTCGCTTCTCGTTGAAATTGTTCGGCATAAGGAAGCAAAATTACGGTTGACTTGGATGCGGTTAAAAGAAGAAGCAATTTACTTTTTTAAAGCCATTTCAGGCTGGCACTTCTTAGCCTTTTTGGTTTATCTTATCTTAACGATTCCGTTTTTGAATGTGATGTTTTCATCAGCTTTGTTAGAAAATCTCTATATTCCGAAATTTATCTCAGGTGAGCTTTCGAAAACGGCAAATGGAAAACTACTCTATTATGGGCTTTACCTTGTTTTAGGCTACCTAAATCTTCGATTTTTATACACCTTGCCCTTGACGGTGACTGGAAAAGGTGAACGTTTTGGACGTCATATGGCAACATCTTGGCAACTAACACGTGGTAAGAAAATTTTTAAATTATTTGGGCTTGCTATTGTTTTGATTAGTGTTATAGCTGTTGTTGCTGTGTTTAGTTTCCTTGGCATCAGTTTGGCGGCTTTGGTTGATGGTGTAGATAAATCGTTTTGGTTTGAAACTTTATTCTTATCCTTTGTTTGGGGAGTATTGTTTGCAGGGCGACTGCTGTTCAAATTAGCATCGATTTCCTACTTATTACAAGTGATAGAAAATAGCAGTAGCACTTTAGCACCCGCTAATCAAGGAAATAGGCGACATCGTTTGTTAGCTTTGGCTGGACTAATTCTGGTCATTGGTGGTATGAATTATATATACAATGTTTTGAAAGTGTCTGGCGAACCTGTAGAGCACCTAGAAGTGATTGCACATAGGGGAATGGTTTCGCAAGGGGTTGAAAATTCTCTGGAGGCTTTGGAAGGTGCGGCAAATGCTGGCGCTGACTATGCTGAAATGGATATTATTTTATCAAAAGACCAGCAATTTATCGTTAGCCATGATGATAATCTTAAACGCTTAACGGGCAAGGATATCACGATTTCACAATCTAATGCTAAAGACGTCATTGGTTTGAAAACAAGTCAAAATGGATACCAATCGCAAATTATTTCTTTCGAGGATTACGTCGCTAAGGCAAAGCAACTCGGTATTAAATTGTTAGTCGAGTTAAAACCAACAGGCAATGAACCTGCAAATTATGAACAATTGTTTGTTGATAAAATGAAAGAGCTGGGTGTTGAGAAATCTTATATGACCATGTCTGCGGACCTAAAGACAATTGAAACGGTTGAAAAACTTGACCCAGCAATCAAAACAGGTTATACCATTTCTTTGCAAATTGGAAATTTCACCAGCCAGAAAGTGGATTTTTATGCGATTGAGGACTTCTCATATAATGAGCTCTTAGCACGTACAGCGCATAAAAATGGCAAGAAGATTTACGTCTGGACGATTAATTCAACTGATGATATTGAAAAATACGTCAAAACCAGTACAGACGGGATTATTACCGATTATCCAGATTTGGTGAGAGATATTGAAGTATATTTAGCAAACGATAATAGCTATCTTGACTATTTTTTGCGTCTAACTAACCTTTCTTGGATTGAAAATTTGTAGGGGAAAGTTTATAATATCTAAAACGAGGTAAAATCTATGAAAATATTTGATAAATCTTCAAAGCTAGAACACGTTTCTTATGACATCCGTGGACCAATTCTTGACGAAGCCACTCGTATGATTGCTAATGGTGAAAAAATCTTGCGTCTTAATACTGGTAACCCAGCTGAATTTGGCTTTACAGCACCAGACGAAGTCATTCGAGATTTGATTGCCAATGCTCGCAATAGTGAAGCTTATTCAGATAGTAAAGGGATTTTTTCTGCGCGTAAGGCAATTATGCAATATTGTCAGCTAAAAGGGTTCCCACATGTGGATATTGATGATATTTATCTAGGAAATGGTGTATCTGAATTGATTTCAATATCTCTTCAGGCGCTTCTTGATGATGGCGATGAGGTCTTAGTACCAATGCCTGATTACCCATTGTGGACAGCTTGTGTTAGCTTGGCGGGAGGCAATGCTGTTCATTATCTTTGTGATGAAAAAGCCAACTGGTATCCTGATATTGATGATATCAAATCAAAAATCACTTCTAACACAAAAGCGATTGTTGTGATTAACCCTAATAACCCAACGGGAGCTTTGTATCCTGATGAGCTTCTTAAAGAAATTGTTGAAATTGCTCGTCAAAATGATTTGATTATCTTTGCTGATGAAATCTATGATCGCTTGGTAATGGATGGCAAAAAACACACAGCAATTGCTAGCTTAGCACCAGATGTTTTCTGTGTGTCAATGAATGGTTTATCAAAATCTCACCGAATCTGTGGTTTTCGTGTTGGTTGGATGGTCTTATCAGGTCCTAAAAATAATGTTAAAGGCTACATTGAAGGGCTTAATATGTTGGCAAATATGCGTCTTTGCGCTAATGTTTTAGGTCAACATGTTGTTCAAACATCACTTGGTGGCTACCAATCAGTTGATGAATTGTTGATTCCTGGTGGTCGAATCTATGAACAACGTAACTTTATCTACAAAGCTGTTAATGAAGTTCCAGGGCTTTCAGCTGTAAAACCAGATGCAGGACTTTACATTTTCCCTAAAATTGACCGTGACATGTATCAGATTGATGATGACGAACAATTCTGTTTGGAATTATTGAAACAAGAAAAAGTTATGTTGGTTCCTGGTAAAGGATTCAATTGGAATGAACCGGACCACTTCCGTATCGTTTATCTACCACGCGTGGAAGAATTGGCAGAAGTTCAAGAAAAGTTAACAAGAGTATTAAATCAATATCGACGCTAAGGAAAAAGCTATTAAAATGTTGGAAGTTTACAGTTTGATTGAAAAATCAACTTTAAAACCCGAACGTTTTAATGCTTTTTTTAATTAAAATCCGCCTAAAAAGAATGCGTTTACAAAAAATGTCAGAAGATAAAGGAATTTTCAGATAATTGTTTGCAAAATAAGAATTCCTTTGATATAATTGTAACGCAAATAACGCAAAGGAAGTAGAAAATGCCGAATTTATTAGAAAAAACACGAAAGATTACATCAATTTTGCAACGCTCCGTTGACAGCTTAGACACTGAATTGCCATATAATACAATGGCTGCTCAATTAGCTGATATCATTGATTGTAACGCTTGCATCATTAATGGAGGGGGTAACCTTCTTGGTTATGCAATGAAGTATAAAACAAATACTGACCGCGTAGAGGAATTCTTTGATGCCAAACAATTCCCAGAAAGCTATGTTAAAGCGGCTAGTCGTGTTTACGACACAGAGGCAAATTTGTCTGTGGATAATGAATTGACTATTTTCCCAGTAGAATCAAAAGACATCTATCCTGATGGCTTGACAACTATTGCACCAATCTATGGTGGCGGTATGCGTCTAGGTTCTCTTATCATTTGGCGTAATGATAAAGAATTTTTAGAAGATGATTTGATTCTTGTTGAAATTGCCTCAACAGTAGTTGGTATCCAATTACTTAATCTTCAAACTGAAAATCTTGAAGAAACCATTCGTAAACAAACAGCTGTTAATATGGCTATTAACACGCTATCTTACTCAGAAATGAAAGCTGTATCAGCTATTTTGGGTGAATTAGACGGTACAGAAGGTCGCTTAACTGCATCAGTTATTGCTGACCGCATTGGTATTACACGTTCAGTTATTGTCAATGCCCTACGTAAATTGGAATCTGCAGGGATTATCGAAAGCCGTTCATTGGGGATGAAAGGAACTTACCTTAAAGTCATCAATGAAGGTATCTTCGATAAATTAAAGGAATATAATTAATGAAAAAAGCTCTTGTTTCAATTGACTATACCTATGATTTTGTAGCAAATGATGGCAAGTTAACGGCTGGAAAGCCAGCACAAGCTATTGAAGAAGCTATTACGCGTGTCACCAAAGAAGCCTATGAAGCGGGGAATTATATCTTCTTTGCCATTGATGGTCATGATGAGGGTGATGATTTTCATCCAGAGACAAAATTGTTCCCACCTCATAATATCAAGGGAACAAGCGGTCGTGATTTATATGGTCAGTTAGCTGATTTATATGCAGAAATCAAGGAAGATAGCAAAGTTTTTTGGTTGGATAAACGTCATTATTCAGCCTTTTCAGGGACGGATTTGGATGTTCGATTGCGCGAACGTCGTGTGACAACTGTTGTATTGACAGGTGTTTTGACGGATATTTGTGTCTTTCATACAGCTATTGACGCTTACAATTTAGGATATGACATTGAGATTCCGGCGGAAGCAGTCGCGAGCTTAACAGAGGAAAATCATCAGTTTGCACTAAATCATTTTAAAAATGTCTTAGGTGCAAAGATTGTTTAAAAGTTGGAAGAAGTGGGAGACTACTTCTTTTTTTCATGTTAAAGAGGCTTAAAATATGGTATAATTTTAAGGACTGTATTGTAATTTAAGTTACGATTTAATTTAATCAAGGAGAGATAGAGATGAAAATTTCTGAAGAAGAAGTTCGTCATGTGGCTGATTTGTCAAAATTGTCCTTTGCTGAAGAAGAAACAGCAGAATTTGCGACAACTTTGTCTAAAATTGTAGATATGGTAGAACTCTTGAATGAAGTTGATACAGAGGGTATCCCTGTAACGACAACAATGGCAGACCGTAAGACTGTTATGCGTGAAGATGTGGCAGTAGCTGGTGATGACCGTGATGAGCTCTTTAAAAATGTGCCTCAATCTGAAAATTACTATATTAAAGTTCCTGCTATCTTAGAGGACGGAGGAGATGCCTAATGTCATTTAATACAAAATCAATTGATGAGTTGCATAATCTTCTTGTCAATAAAGAAATCTCAGCGGTTGAATTAACCAAAGCAACACTTGAAGATATTAAAGAACGTGAAGCAGCTGTTGATTCTTTCATCACTGTTTCTGAAGAAGCAGCTCTTGCACAAGCGGCAGCCGTTGATGAGAAAGGAATTGATGCTGATAATGTGATGTCAGGGATTCCTTTGGCTGTTAAAGATAATATTTCAACACGTGGTATTTTAACAACAGCAGCGTCTAAAATGCTTTACAACTATGAACCAATTTTTGATGCAACTGCGGTTGAAAAACTTTACGGTAAGGATATGATTGTTGTTGGTAAAACAAACATGGACGAATTTGCCATGGGTGGTTCAACTGAAACATCATACTTTAAGAAAACAAAAAATGCTTGGAATCATAGCAAAGTTCCTGGTGGATCATCTGGTGGTTCTGCGGCAGCTGTTGCCTCAGGTCAAGTTCGTTTGGCATTAGGTTCTGATACTGGTGGTTCAATCCGCCAACCGGCAGCCTTTAATGGTGTTGTCGGTTTGAAACCAACTTATGGACGTGTGTCACGTTTTGGTTTGATTGCATTTGGTAGCTCACTTGACCAAATCGGTCCATTTTCTCAAACAGTTAAAGAAAATGCACAATTGTTGAATGTGATTGCTGGTCATGACGCTAAAGATGCGACATCTTCTGACCGCGAAGTGGCTGATTTCACAGCTAAAATTGGTCAAGATATTAAAGGCATGAAAATTGCTTTGCCAAAAGAATACCTTGGAGAAGGTATCGATCCAGAAGTGAAAGAAACAATTCTTAAAGCGGCTAAACACTTTGAAAAACTTGGTGCAACAGTTGAGGAAGTTAGTCTTCCACACAGTAAATATGGCGTAGCGGTTTACTATATCATTGCATCATCAGAAGCTTCTTCAAATTTGCAACGTTTTGACGGTATTCGTTACGGTTACCGCACTGAAAACTACAACAATCTTGAAGATATTTATGTTAATACACGTAGCGAAGGTTTCGGTGATGAAGTGAAACGTCGTATCATGCTTGGTACATTTAGTTTGTCATCAGGTTATTACGATGCTTACTTCAAAAAAGCTGGTCAAGTTCGTACATTGATTATTCGTGATTTTGAAAAAATCTTTGCGGATTATGATTTGATTTTAGGTCCAACTGCTCCAAGTGTAGCCTTTGGTTTGGATACCCTTAATCATGACCCTGTTGCTATGTATTTGGCAGATATTTTGACAATTCCTGTCAACTTGGCTGGGCTTCCAGGGCTTTCAATTCCTGCTGGATTTGCCCAAGGGCTTCCAGTTGGTATGCAATTGATTGGTCCAAAATACAGCGAAGAAACTATCTACCAAGCTGCAGCAGCCTTTGAAGCAACAACTGATTATCATAAACAACAACCGATTATTTTTGGAGGTGACAAATAATGAACTTTGAAACAGTCATCGGGCTTGAAGTCCACGTTGAGTTAAATACAAATTCAAAGATTTTTTCACCGACATCAGCACATTTTGGTAATGAACAAAATGCCAATACAAATGTTATCGACTGGTCATTCCCAGGTGTTCTTCCTGTGATGAATAAAGGTGTTATTGATGCTGGTATTAAAGCAGCCTTGGCACTTAACATGGATATTCACCAAAATATGCACTTTGACCGTAAAAACTATTTCTATCCTGATAATCCAAAAGCTTACCAAATTTCACAATTTGATGAGCCAATTGGCTACAATGGTTGGATTGAAATTGAGCTTGAAGATGGGTCAACTAAAAAAATTCGTATCGAACGTGCTCATTTGGAAGAAGATGCTGGTAAAAACACTCACGGTACTGATGGTTATTCTTATGTTGACCTTAACCGTCAAGGTGTACCGTTGATTGAAATCGTCTCAGAAGCTGATATGCGTTCCCCGGAAGAAGCTTATGCTTACTTAACAGCTCTTAAAGAAGTCATCCAATACACTGGTATTTCTGACGTTAAAATGGAAGAAGGTTCTATGCGTGTGGATGCCAACATCTCTCTTCGTCCATATGGTCAAGAAGAATTTGGTGTGAAAGCTGAATTGAAAAACTTGAACTCATTTAACAACGTGCGTAAAGGGCTTATCTATGAGCAAAAACGCCAAGCACAAGTTCTTCGTTCAGGTGGTCAAATTCAACAAGAAACACGTCGTTATGATGAATCGACTGGTGAAACAATTTTGATGCGTGTTAAGGAAGGGTCATCAGATTATCGTTATTTCCCAGAACCAGACCTACCACTTTACGAAGTGTCAGACGAATGGATTGAATCAGTTCGCAAAACATTGCCAGAATTTCCAAAAGACCGTCGTGCCAAATACGTCACTGAATTTGGTTTGACAGCTTACGATGCTGCGCAATTGACAGCAACGAAAGCAACATCTGATTTCTTTGAAAGTGCAGTTGCGCTTGGTGGTGATGCTAAACAAGCTTCTAACTGGTTGCAGGGTGAAGTTGCTCAATTCTTGAACAGCGAAAATAAGACACTTCCAGAAATCTTGTTGACACCTGAAAATCTTGTTGAAATGCTTGCTATCATTGCTGACGGTACGATTTCATCAAAAATTGCCAAGAAAGTCTTTGTTCATTTGGCTAAAAATGGTGGTTCTGCGCGTGAATACGTTGAAAAAGCTGGTTTGGTTCAAATTTCTGACCCTGCTGTGCTTATTCCGATTATCCACCAAGTTTTTGAGGATAATGAAGCTGCTGTTGCTGACTTCAAGTCTGGTAAACGTAATGCCGATAAAGCCTTCACTGGATTTTTGATGAAAGCTACAAAAGGTAAAGCTAACCCACAAGTTGCGCTTAAATTGTTGGCACAAGAGTTGGCAAAATTAAAAGAAGACTAATAATAAGTAAAATCATCCTTCGGGGTGATTTTTTGTACAGCAGGGCAGAATTTTTAGAAAGATTATTTGACAAAAGTATCAGAAGTGGTGTGTTTTCTTTGATTTAAATATGTTATACTGATAGCTGAATTTACTTTTGATGTGTTGAATGGAGTTAAGATGAATAAGAATTTAAAGGGAACAATTATGGTGCTTATGGCAGGTATTGCTTGGGGGATTTCTGGCATCTCAGGGCAATATCTTATGACACATGGGCTGAACATTAACTTGCTGACAAGCATGAGATTAATTGTTTCTGGGCTTTTGTTGACTGTAATGGCGATAATTTCGCAACCACAGCATTTTTTTCGTGCAATAAAACAGCTGAAAGTTTTAGGCGGTATCGCTGTTTTTGCCATTATTGGGCTTTTGATGAATCAATATGCGTATTTGATGGCAATTCACTACACGAATGCTGGTACGGCGACGGTTTTACAGTATGTGGCACCGATTATTATTTTGGCTTACGTGTCGTTGAAAAATAAGCAACTACCGACATTGTCAGAATTCTTTGCGATTCTCTTTGCGATTTTAGGTACCTTTATCATTGCAACACATGGTCATTTTGACGGTTTGGCAATGACTCCGAAAGGCTTTTTCTGGGGGATATTTTCAGCAGTAACTTATTCTTTTTACATTGTTTTGCCTGTCAAATTAATTCGTAAATTTGGAAGTTTTACGGTGATTGGACTTGGCATGCTTATGGGAGGCATCGTTTTTCCAATCATGACACGCTCATGGCAGTATCCGCTAGTGTTAACATCAGGTAATTGGTTAGCTTTATTTGGAATTATCATTATCGGAACTGTCTTTGCTTATACTTTTTTCTTAAAAGGGACGACGATTATTGGGGCTGTGAAAGGGAGCCTGCTTGCAGCGGTAGAACCAGTCTCATCAGTCTTTTTCTCGGTAACCATTATGCATGAAATTTTCTACCCAATGGATTTTGTGGGAATGATTTTCATCATCGTAGCTGTTTTAACGGTTTCTCTCCATGACTTAATCGCTGTGCGTAAACAATTGCATTAATCACAATATCAAAGAGTTATGGTTGAGCAAATTTGCTTGCCATGACGTTTTTTGTTTTGTCCCTTGACATTTTTATAAAATAGGCTTAAACTATAATTTGTTAGCTTTCTAATAATTAGCTAACTAACAAAAATGAGGAAACGTTATGGAAAAAAATATCGGACGTTTGGTCAAAAAGGCAAGCAATCAATTGGGGCGAGAGTTTGACCAATTCGCAAAACCGTTTGATTTGACTGGTATGCAGATGTCTATCATTGATTTTTTAAGTCAAGGTGTAAAGGAAGAATATTTCCAGCAAGACATTGAAAAAGAATTTAACATTCAGCGTTCAACGACGACGGTACTTTTGCAACGAATGGAGAAAAAGGTACTAATTTATCGTCAAGTATCGCAACAGGATGCCAGACAAAAATCCGTTTATTTAACGGAGAAAGCTCAAGGTTTAGTGGAAGAATGTCGCTCTTACTTCAGAAATCAAGAAAGAGAGTTGGAAAAAAACTTTTCAGAAGAGGATATTGCCATTTTTGAGAAAATTTTAAAGTATTACATGAAAGAAAAATAGGAGGACACATGTCAGAAGAAAAAATTTCACCTAAAGTCATTAGAGCCGTTGTTGGTGCGGGAATGTTATCATTTTGTGGTGTGGTTGTCGAAACAGCTATGAATATCACATTTCCAACCTTGATGACAGAATTTGGAATTAATACCTCAACGGTTCAATGGATGACAACGATTTACCTTTTGGTTGTTGCGTCAGTTGTGCCTTTGTCAGCTTATTTAAAACGTTCATTTAAGACAAAATCTGTCTTTTTAGCAGCCAACTTGTTGTTTATTTTGGGGATTCTAATCGATACTATTGCGCCAAGTTTTGCCCTCCTTTTATTTGGTCGTGTGGTTCAAGGGATTGGTGTCGGAATTGCTCTCCCTTTGATGTTTAATATCATTTTGGACCAAGTGCCAATGAGTAAAATTGGTACAATGATGGGAGTGGGAACGTTGATTACAGCGGTCGCTCCAGCAGTTGGGCCAACATTTGGTGGTCTGGTCGCTTCAAACTTAGGTTGGCGTTTTATTTTTGTTCTGTTAATTCCGCTGTTATTAATTTCTTTGGCATTAGGTGTGACGTCTATTGAACAAAAAGATGAAGTAGCGCGTGAAAAATTAGATATTCTTAGCGTGATTGCGATTCTTTGTGCCTTTATTGGTTTGATTTTAGGAATTAATAATCTTGCTGATTACGATTTTCTTAGCTTGCCTGTTCTAGGCAGTTTATTTGTTGGTATAACAGGGCTTGTCGTACTTGTGAAACGTTCAGCTCAATTAGTTGTGCCGATTGTTGAGCTATCCGTTTTGAAAGATGGAAAATTTGCAGGACACGTCGTGGCATTTTTCCTTTTCCAAATTGTTAACTTGGGACTATCATTCTTGATTCCAAACTATATTCAAATGGTTAATCATTCAACATCAACAGTAGCAGGTCTTCTGGTTTTTCCAGGAGCGTTTATTGGTGCTTGTTTTGCTCCATTTAGCGGAAGTATCTTAGATCGTTTGGGAGCTAAAAAGCCAATTATTTTTGGGGTAAGCATGCTTGTTTTTGCTCTTTGTCTTTATAGTATTTTTGGCTTGCATTTATCAAATACTTGGTTGACAATTTTCTACATCCTATCAATGGGTGGAACTGGAATTGCTTTTGGTAATGTCATGACAAGTGGTCAAAAACAAATAGCACTTAAGGAGCGTGCAGATGCTAATGCTATTTTTAATACACTACAACAATTTGCTGGTGCTGTTGGAACAACAATCGCTTCACTGGTTGTAGCCTTAAGCCAAACAAACAGCAGCCTTAGTTACTCTGCAGCAACAGCCCAAGGTTCACGCAACGCTTTTATCGTCTTGCTCATTCTAGCAGCTGTCGAACTTGTTATCTTACTACGAGTTGTTGACGGAAAAGAAAAATAAGTTTATAGAGAGTGGCTTGCTGCTCTTTTTTCATTAAATTTCCTTATGTGGGAATGGTTTTCAATTCGCCATATTTTGGCAAATATGTTAAAATAAATAGTAAAATATATTTTTTGGAGAAGGATTTGAGTATAGACGATTATAGGCCGACCTTCGTGGTTGAGGCAGTTTATGATTTAAGAGCAGATGATTTATTACGACGTGGGATTCATGCCGTGTTAGTGGATTTAGATAATACCTTAATCGCATGGAATAATCCTGATGGAACGCCTGAAGTGCGTGCATGGTTAGATGAGATGACTATGGCGGATATTTCAGTTGTGGTCGTATCAAATAACAAGCATTCTCGTGTGAATCGTGCGGTTTCGCGATTTGGTGTGGACTTTGTTAGCCGTGCTATGAAACCTTTTACACGCGGTATCAATATGGCAATCAAACGTTATGGTTTTGATCGTGATGAGGTTATCATGGTCGGTGATCAGTTAATGACGGACATTCGTGCGGCACACCGTGCTGGTATTCAGTCTGTTTTGGTTAAGCCATTAGTGACTTCTGATGCTTGGAATACAAAGATTAATCGTTGGCGCGAACGCCGTGTTTGGGCTAAACTTGAAGAAAAATACGGAAAAATTCAATATCAAAAAGGAATTTAATGGAAGAATTATTATGTATTGGCTGTGGAGCTAAAATTCAAATAGAAGATAAGGAAAAGGTAGGATATACCCCAAAAGCTGCTCTTGAAAAAGGTTTAGAGAGTGGCGAATTGTATTGCCAAAGATGTTTTAGATTACGTCATTACAATGAAATCACCGATGTGCACATCACTGATGATGAATTTTTGAAACTTCTACACGAAGTTGGAGATAGTGATGCTCTTGTGGTTAATGTTGTGGACATCTTTGATTTCAATGGTTCAGTTATCCCTGGCTTGCCACGTTTTGTTTCTGGCAATGACGTCTTACTTGTCGGAAATAAAAAGGATATTTTGCCAAAATCAGTTAAGGATAGCAAAGTGACACAATGGCTGACAGAACGTGCGCATGAAGAAGGGCTTCGTCCAGTTGATGTCATTTTGACGAGCGCCCAAAATCATCAGGCTATCAAGGACTTGATTGAAAAAATTGAAAAATTACGTCGTGGGCGTGATGTTTACGTCGTGGGTGTTACAAACGTTGGTAAATCAACCCTTATCAATGCTATTATCAAAGAAATAACAGGTGAAAAAGATATTATTACGACATCTCGCTTCCCTGGAACAACCCTTGATAAAATCGAAATTCCATTGGACGACGGTAGTTATATTTTTGATACACCAGGGATTATTCACCGTCACCAAATGGCACATTATCTTGGGGATAAAAATTTGAAATACATCAGTCCTAAGAAAGAAATTAAACCGAAAACTTATCAGCTCAACCCTGAACAAACGCTGTTCTTGGCCGGTTTGGGACGTTTTGATTTTATCTCAGGAGACAAGCAAGGTTTTACAGCTTATTTTGACAATAATTTGAAATTGCACCGTACCAAATTAGCTGGTGCTGATGCTTTCTATGACAAACACGTTGGTAGTCTTTTAACACCACCAATAGACAAGGAATTAGCTGATTTTCCAAAATTAGTCCGTCATGAATTTACCATTAAAGCTAAAATGGATGTGGTTTATTCTGGGCTGGGTTGGATTCGCATTAAAGCTTCGCAAGATAGCTCTGTTAAAATTGCTGCTTGGGCGCCCGAAGGGGTGGCAGTATTGCTTCGCAAGGCATTGATTTAAAAGAATAAAAAGAAAGGAAGTTCAGGTCAATTTTGAGTGACTTGAACAGAGGCGGAAAATTTACTGAAAAGCCGACTGAACAAATTAAGATTTTTTGTTGAGTGTGTTTTTAGTGGATTTTTATGCCTGATATGATAATTATGTTAACATCAAAACAACGTGCTTTTTTGAAATCACAAGCACACTCAATGAAACCAATTGTGCAAATTGGGAAAAATGGTCTTAATGACCAAATTAAAACAAGTGTCCGAAATGCTTTGGATGCGCGCGAATTGATTAAGGTAACGCTTCTTCAAAATACCGATGAAGATATTCACGAAGTTGCTGAAATCTTAGAAGATGAAATTGGTTGCGATACTGTTTTGAAAATCGGACGTATCCTTATTCTTTATAAAGAATCGTCTAAAAAACAAAACCGTAAAATCTCACCAAAAGTAAAAGAATTGAATCGATAAAGTCAAGTTTACGAATTGACAATGTCGTTTAAAGAGTTAGTCGTTTAAGAAGTCGCCTGGCTTGGAGGTAGTCAATATGGCATTAGAATTGTTAACTCCATTCACCAAAGTTGAATTGGAGAAGAAAGAAAAAGATAAAAATCGTAAGCAGATTGGAATTCTAGGAGGTAATTTCAATCCTGTTCATAATGCACATCTCGTCGTTGCAGACCAAGTTCGCCAACAATTGTGTTTGGATAAGGTTTTTCTTATGCCCGAATACGAGCCACCACACGTTGATAAGAAAAATACAATCGATGAAAAACATCGCTTGAAAATGCTTGAATTAGCCATTGAAGGTGTTGATGGTTTGGGGATTGAAACCATTGAATTGGAACGTAAAGGCATCAGCTATACTTACGATACAATGAAGCTTTTGATTGAAAAAAATCCTGATGTTGATTACTATTTCATCATTGGCGCAGACATGGTGGATTATTTGCCAAAATGGCATAAAATTGAGGAATTGATTAAAATGGTGCAATTTGTCGGTGTTCAACGTCCTAAATACAAAGCTGGAACGTCTTATCCAGTGATTTGGGTTGATGTGCCGCTGATGGATATTTCATCTAGTATGATTCGTCATCATTTTGAAAATGGTTGCCGTCCGAATTTCCTAATGCCACAGACAGTTATTGACTACATTGAGAAAGAAGGACTTTATCATGACTTATGAGGCTTATACCGCGGGAATTGAACGTGCTGAGCTTTTAGGCAAAGTTGCATCAGTTATGAGTGAAAAACGTTTTAACCATGTCCTTGGCGTGGAAAAAACTGCCATTGAATTGGCAGAGCGTTATGATTATGATACGGAAAAAGCTGGACTGGCTGGACTAATCCACGATTATGCCAAAGAGATTTCAGACCAAGAATTTTTAGATTTGATTGATAAGTATCAGCTTGACCCAGAACTAAAAAAATGGGGCAATAATGTTTGGCATGGCATGGTCGGTATTTATAAGATTCAAGAAGATTTGGGCGTGACGGACAAGGAAATCTTGCGTAGTATTGAGACTCATACCGTTGGTTCAAGTGATATGTCTTTGCTAGATAAGATTGTTTATGTGGCAGACTATATCGAGCCAAATCGCCGTTTTCCCTTGGTGGAAGAAGCGCGCGTGATTGCTAAAGAATCGTTAGATAAGGCGGTTGCCCACGAAACTGTTCATACCGTAGAACATCTAGCGCACCAAGCCTTTCCTATCTTCCCACAAACCATTGAGACTTATAATGCGTATGTTGGGTTTATGAAAGATGACAAATGAAAACAGCTCTGTTAGTGGTTGATATTCAAACAGCCTTGATAGAGGCTAAACCGTATGCTGTTGATAACTGCTTGTCTGTCTGGCAAAAAGCAATCGCCACTTGTCGTGAGAAAAACATTGAGGTGATTTACGTCCGCCACAATGACGACGAACTACTAACAGGAAGTCATGGCTGGGAAATTTACGAAGCTATTGCTCCAGAAGTTGACGAGAAAATCTTTGATAAGCATTATAATAGTGCTTTTAAAGAAACTCATTTACAGACTTATCTGGATAGCCAAGCTATTGAGCGGCTGATTATCATTGGCATGGCAACGAATTATTGCATTGATACGACTGTTAAGGTGGCGTTTGAGTTTGGCTATAATTTGGCAGTTATTAAAAATGGCACGACTACCTTTGCTGAAAGAGAAATTAATACAGCATTATGAAAGCACTTGGAATGGACGTTTTGCCCAAGTGGCTGATTTAGAAGAAATTTTAAAAGAGGATTAAATGGATAAAAAAGAATTACTAGAATTGGTTGTCAAGGCAGCTGATGAAAAACGTGCAGAAGACATGGTTGTCTTAGACCTTTATGGATTGACTAGTGTGACAGATTATTTTGTAGTGGTTAGCGCTATGAACACACGTCAACTGGACGCTATTGCAGAAAATATTCGTGAAAAAGTTAAAGAAGCTGGTGGTGATGCCAGTCATGCTGAAGGTGATAGTCGTACAGGTTGGGTACTTCTTGATCTTAATGATGTTGTTGTCCATATCTTCTCAGAAGACGAACGTGAACACTACAACATTGAAAAACTTTGGCACGAAGCACCAATGGTTGACGTATCAGAATACCTTGCTTAATTTTGTAGCATTATTCTTATAATCTGGGGCACTTGTCTCAGATTATTTCATTCTAAGAATGATAGAAGTTTGATAGGACAAAACAATGAACAAAAACTACGAAAAATTTGCATCGGTTTATGATGCTATCATGGATGACTCCCTTTATGATAAATGGACTGACTTTTCGCTCCGCCATTTTCCAAAAAATAAGAAAAAACTCTTGGAATTAGCCTGTGGAACTGGGATTCAGTCAGTACGTTTTGCCAAAGCTGGCTTTGACGTGACAGGGCTTGATTTGAGTGAGGATATGCTTGAAATCGCAAGAAAACGTGCAAAAGCAGCTAGCGAAGCTATCGAGTTCAAACAAGGTAATATGCTCGATTTGTCGCAAGCAGGAAATTACGATTTGGTGACCTGTTATTCAGATTCTATCTGTTATATGGCTGATGAAGTTGAAGTTGGTGATGTCTTTAAACAAGTTTACGACTGTTTGAATGAGGACGGAGTATTCATCTTTGACGTGCACTCAACTTACCAAACTGATACCGTTTTTCCTGGTTATTCTTACCATGAAAACGCAGAAGAATTTGCCATGGTTTGGGATACCTATGCTGATGAGGCACCACATTCTGTTGTGCATGAATTGACTTTCTTCCTGCAAGACGAGGATGGACGCTTCACACGCTATGACGAAGTTCATGAAGAACGCACTTATGAAGTCCTAACTTACGATATCCTCTTGGAACAAGCAGGCTTCAAATCACTCAAACTCTACGCCGACTTTGAGGACAAAAAGCCACGCAAAAAATCAAACCGCTGGTTCTTTGTCTGTCAGAAGTAGAGGGGAATCCGCTCATTAATTCGCGCACTTTTTTACTAAAAATGAGCGGATTTTTGAGAGAATTAGGGAAAAGTTGATTGAATTAGACTTAAAAAGGAGCACTCCATGACTGTTACTGGTATTATTGCTGAATTTAATCCTTTTCATAATGGGCATAAGTATTTGCTGTCGCAGGCTGAGGGGGTCAAGATTGTTGCTATGTCGGGGAATTTTGTCCAACGTGGTGAGCCTGCGATTGTGGATAAGTGGACACGCGCGGAAATGGCGCTGCGAAATGGCGCTGATTTGGTGGTTGAATTGCCATTTTTGGTGGCTGTTCAGTCAGCGGATTACTTTGCACAAGGTGCGGTGGATATTTTAGAGCGTTTAGGTGTGGATAAGTTGGCATTTGGCACGGAAGAAAATCTGGATTATCAACACTTTTCACAGATTTATGAGGATAATCAACAGAAAATGGTGGATTACTTGCAAAGTTTGCCAGATAATTTGTCTTATCCACAGAAAACGCAGAAAATGTGGGAGACTTTTGCTGGTGTGAACTTTACTGGAAATACCCCGAATCATATTTTAGGGCTTTCTTATGCCAAAGCTTGCGCTGGAAAAGCTATTCAGCTGACTCCAATCATGCGTCAAGGAGCAGGTTATCACTCGCTTGAGACAGAAACACCATTTGCGTCCGCGACAAATTTGCGTGTCCACAGAAAAGACAAAGCTTTTGTGGATAAATTCATGCCAAATGCGGACCTTTTCCTAGGCGCCTCTCAGGTGACTTGGGATGATTATTTCCCTTTGCTCAAATATCAAATCCTGACAACTGCTGATTTGACTGGGATTTTCCAAGTTAATGAAGAACTAGCTAGCCGTATTCGCTCTGCTATTAGGAGCGTAGCGACTGTGGACGAGTTAGTGGATAAAGTTGCCACGAAACGCTACACAAAGGCGCGTGTGCGCCGTATTTTGGCTTATATTTTGGTGGGAGCTGTGGAAAAGCCCTTGCCAGAAGCTGTTCATGTGCTGGGATTTACGCCAAAAGGGCAGGAACACCTCAAAACGGTGAAAAGATCTGTGGATATCGTGGCTCGAATTGGTGCAAAACCGTGGGATGTGGTAACGCAACAAGCCGACCAAGTCTATGCATTAGGAAATCCACATATTCAAGAGCAAAACTGGGGAAAAGTTCCAGTGAGAATAAAGAAGTAAGCGATTATAAGCAGAAAACTTCATTTTTTCTCTTGACCCTAACGTAACGTTATAGCCTATACTTATCATCGAGAGGAGCTAGTACATGAAAACAGTAAAAGAGATGAGTCAGATATCAGGCATTAGCGTGCGAACGTTGCATTATTATGATCAGATTGGTCTTTTAACTCCTTCTTTTATTGGGGAAAATGGCTATCGCTTTTATGATATGGACGCATTTGAACGCTTGCAAGAAATTCTTCTGTTTCGTGAGCTAGAATTTCCTCTTAAAAAAATAAAGGAAATCCTGTCGGACCCAAGCTATGACAAAGAAGAAGCTTTATGCGAGCAGATAAAATGGCTCGAATTGAAAAAAGAGCATTTGGAAAAAGTTATTTGTCATGCCAAGTCCTTGCAGGAAAATGGAGGAAACATGATGACATTTACGGCTTACGACAAGTCAGAGTTGGAAGCTTTTCAAAGAGAAGCTAAAGAACGTTGGGGAACGACGGAAGCTTATCAAGCATTTGAAAAAAATCCACAGACTGATTTTTCGGTCATTACGGAAGAAATGGCAGCGATAATGAGAGACTTTGCAAAGCTAAAAGAGCATTCTCTTTCTGATAGCAAGGTTCAAAAACAAGTTGAAACTTTACAAAGCTATATTAGTGAGCATTTTTACCCATGTGATATGGAGATTTTGTCAGGTCTGGGGCAAGTGTATATTGAGGATAATCGTTTCACAGCTTTTATCGATAAAGCGGCAGGTCAAGGGACAGCTAGTTTTGTCAGTTCTGCCATTGCAGAATATGTTAAAAATAACGGATAATTTATAAGTAGCCCAAGCTTTTAAAAAGCTTGGCTTTTCATTTTCAAACTAAATGTCAGCAGTTTTTGTGAGCTCATGCTAAAATGAAGGTGATTAAAGCTAACGGAGGAAAAAAACATGACGACATTAGCGATTACTGGTGTGACGGGTCATTTGGGTGGTTTTGTCGCCAAGGAATTATCAGAAGCAGGTGTTGCGGCACGTCACTTGGCGCGTTCGCCAGAACGTGCTCCCAAACTGGCAGGGGCAACTGTGAAAAAATGCAGTTATGAGTATTCTGATGAAGCTATCGCGGCTCTTTCAGGAATTGATGTGCTTTTTATGATTTCAGCCAAGGAGAATCCTGAACGTTTGCAACAACACATAGCTTTTATTGATGCTGCTAAAGCGGCTGGTGTTAAGCATATTGTTTACACTTCGTTTTACAATGCTAGTCCAAGTTCAACCTTTACTTTGGCACGTGACCATGCGGCAACGGAGCAATATATTAAGGAAAAAGGATTGACTTACACTTTTTTGCGTGATAATTTTTATGTTGATTTTTTTGTTGATATGGCACGCCAATACGGTGAAATCAAAGGTCCAGCAGGTAATGGAAAAGTTTCTGCTGTTGTGCGTTCGGATGTTGCCGATGTGGCGGTAGAAATTCTTAAAAATCCTGAAAAGTGGGCAAATCAAACCTTAAATATGACAGGACCAGAAGAATTGACATTATCGGAAATGGCAGAGCAAATCAGTCATTCTCTTGGAAAAACGGTGACGTACGTTGAAGAAACTGTTGAGGAAGCTTACGACTCTCGCAAAATTTGGCAAGCCGAGCAATGGGAATACGATTCTTGGGTGTCAACTTATACCGCAATCGCTAAAGGGGAACAAGCAGGCTTATCAGATGATATTAAGTGTGTGCTAGGAAAAGCACCAATGTCCTTGGCACAATATTTGCGAGATTTGAGCTGATTTTTAATCATTTATGTGCCGTAAAAAGGCTTCTTTTTCCAAAAAATGTTCATTTAGCCAATTGTAAGGAATTTAAACGTAAGTGGTAAGAGTTTTTAGAATAATAAATAATCCTGTATTTATGAGGAGAACGGAGAAATCTGTTCTCCTTTTTTGTTCGTTTAAAATCTCATAAAGAAGGGAGTCTTACCATGCAGGGATTGGAAATTGTGATGGATATAGACACTTTAGAAGTTTATGAAGTCATTGACCATGATCAGGAAACGAGTTCAGACGTAACTGAAAAAACTGCTGACTATATTTCTATTCAACAGGAACCACAAGTTACGTTCCATCAAATGACTTTATTTGATGAAATGAACTTGGTCAACACGTCCTAAAGAGTACTTTAAACGAGATATAACTAGGAGGCTAAAATGATTAGAAATGAATTTTATGATCAGTTAATCAATAGTGAGCCAATAGGTTTTATTGATCCTTTCACTGACTTGGGAGAATTTGATTCTATTCAGATGAAGTTCAAACATCCTGTTAGAAGCCTGGTAAATAAGTACTCTGGTAAACCTTATAATCTTAATTGGCAAAATAAGATTGAACAGATGAGAGTGCTGTATATTCAGTACCAGAAAAGCTTGAAATTAGAAGATGAGGAACAAGCGGTTCATAACAGAGTTAGAAACAAAGAGTCTAAAGAACACGTTCATGAAATCGTTACAACATATTTGAAGTTAGGTTTCAGATTTAAAGAGATTGAAGCAAGGGTATCCCTATTCAATACTCGTCTTCGTCGGAATTGGAAGAGAAGCGACTATGTAACAACGTCAAATCCTGAGTTTTACTTAAAAAAAGACTTGCAGGATGGTTATTGTTTACCTAATTCCTCACTTCCCAAAAGTATGAGAGCTAGTTGAAGGAGATCATGATGACTCAAGAAAAAATAGAAAAAGGAATTTGTAAACAGTGTGGTTGCACCTGGAATACGGCTTGTGTTGATGAAATACATGGGGCTTGCTGGTGGATGGATAAAAATAAGACACTTTGTAGTCATTGTTTTTATGGTTTTAATGATGAACCTTATCAGACGAAAGTTTACTATAGACCAGGTTATGAATTTCTTGAGAGAGATAGAGAATTTGCTTGGGAAACCTTGGCAAATTCAAAAAGTCACTGGGTATATGATATGGAACATGATGTGTTGTGTGTGGTTGGTTTGGGAGACCACATTGGAGCAGTTCGATTTATTGCAAGAAAATTTTATGGACTTGACCGTATTTATCGGGATGAAATTCCTAAATGGCAGGAAATCATTGCTAATAACATGATTTTTCACAATGCAGCGGTGAATGAATCAGGACATTACGCTAGCTGCCTGCCTAGGAAATATAGAAGTGAGGATTGATATGGATAACAAAATTATTGAGAAAATCCAGAATCTTTTAGAGTTGGCTTATGATGCGCCAAATGATGAAGAAGGACAGACTGCTCTTCTTATGGCTCAAAGGCTGATGATTAAGCACAAACTATCTATGAGCGACCTCGCAACTGCTAAACCTCAAAATAATATAGGCGAGATATTGGGTACAAGGGAATATAGGCTTCCTTGGTGGCAAGAAAAGTTGGCAGCTATTTTAGGGTCGAATTTCAGATGTCGAACAATTAGGGAGCGGAAGCGAAAAGAGGGGGTCACTAAGATAATCTTCTTCGGTTATCATTCTGATGCTGAACTTTGCAGTAAAGTGTATGAAGGGGCAATCTTATATTTAAAGTATAGATTAAAACAGCTTCTTCCCACCATTCCTAAAGCCCATTGGAAAAATTATAAAAAGTCTTATCTACTTGGATTTTTAGAAGGTCTTGACCAGCGTTTCAAAGAGCAATCTCAATCATCGGAGGAATTCTCCTTGATGGTGCAGGTTCCGGCAGAAGTCTTGGAAGAGCAACGTCGTCGAATGGGATGTTTAAAAAATAGAACCATTAACGTCGAAGTTGATGTTGATTGCGAGGCCTATTTTGTTGGTATTGAGCATGCCGAAAAGTCAAAATTGATGCCTGAAGAGCTATTAAAGGAAAAAGATGAATTTAACTAATATTTATAGTTTAATCCTCAAAGACGGATTAAGACAAACCAAATTTAAGAATAGCCATTTAAAACCAGTTCCTTCAGCTGAAGAAGGAAAACGTGGAGCAATCTTTGGTTTTCGTACGAAAGCTAATATGGTGAAAGCACGTGGTCTTGTATTGACATCGATGGAAGCTATCGAAGAAAATCAAGATCATTTCACTCACTGGACACCTAACGTCTATCGTTTCGGTGCCTATAGCGATGATAAACGTCGAGTAACACGTGGGCACTCTGAAGATAATCTAAGACAGATTAATACCTTCTATATTGACTTTGATATTACCTCTTCAGCTGAAGAAATGACTTCTGGAGATATTTTAACGGCTGCCATTGATTTAGGATTTATGCCAACGTTAATCCTAAAATCAGATAAAGGCTTCCAGGCTTATTTTGTGTTATCAGAATCAGCTTATGTTACGGCACATTCTCAATTTAGAGTTGTCAAAGTAGCTAAAGCTATCTCTCAAAATTTGCGTAACTATTTTGGCCAGACATTGCCAGTTGATATGACGTGTAACCACTTTGGAATTGCTCGTATGCCACGTACAGATAACATTGAGTTCTATCATGAAGAGTACACCTATTCATTCCAGGAGTGGTTAGATTGGTCTATGAAACAGTCTAATCTACCATTTCCAAGTAAGAAACCAAATCTAACGGTTATTTCAGGTTCTGAAGGTGTTAAACAGGTAGATGAACCCTGGTATGGTTTGCTGCTGAGAGAAGCCAATATTAGAGGTGCTAAAGCATTGATGGGAAGAAACAATGTTCTCTTCACATTAGCATTGGCTAACTTTTCAAGTGGTGTCTCTCAGAGCGATTGTGAGGCTGTTTTAGCTGATTTCAATGAACACTTGTCCGAACCGCTCTCTCAGGACGAGTTCCTGAAAGTCATTTATTCGGCTTATTCAGGAAAATATGAAGCTGCCAGTCGAGATTATATCAAATTACTATGTAAGGCTTGGGTTAATGAGAGTCTGAAAGATTCAGATTTGTTTATCAAGCAACGCTGGTACAAATTCAAAAAGAAACGTGCTGATCGTAAAAATAGTCATCTTCACGAGTGGAAAGCAGATATCATGGCCTATTTGGAAGGCTATTTTCAGTCAGAAGATCCATTCATCCGAACAACTAAGAAGGCTATCAGAGAAGAATTGAACATTCCTGAGCGATCATTGGATAAAGTTTTAAAAGCTCTAAAAGCTGATCGTAAGATCTTCTTTGTAGTTAAATCTGGACGAGGTGGAGGCATTAGATTAGCTTCAGTCAAAGCGATCGTTCTTTCTCTTATTCAGGTGAAAAAGGAGCGTCAAGAGGCTTATTTTTCCAATATAGCTGCTTTCTTTGAAGAGAGCTTAGGATTTACTAAACAGGTAATAGAGGGGGTTAAAAATGGGCTTAAACAAGCTAAACAACTATCTTTATTTGAGGTTGACATTGGATAATAAATAAAACCCGCAAGTTGCCATTACATTTATATCTAAGATACGTAGGGCTAAAAAAGTGACTAGATAAAACTAGCAGCCACTCGACTAGAAAGAAAAATAGATAGAGGAGTACGGAAATGGAAATGATCTTAATTATTTTAGGAGTTAGTATATTGGGGAGTTCCTCTTTGATAATTATAGGGATGCTATATGCTAACCATCAAATTCGTTATAGAGATGGATATGATAGAGAGTTAGAGAGTGATTATCAAGCACTTATGGAACAGCTTAGAAAGTGAGGTACTATATGGGATACGTTATTTTTAGCTTTGAAGATGGAGATTATCTTTATGATAGTCAAGGTCGATTGTTGGTCTTTGAGAGTAGAGGATTGGCTTGTCAGTACATGCAGGTTAATTATCATATTCCTTTACCTGTTCAGAAGACTAAGAGGGTGATTAACTATCCAAATTTTTACCAGGCTCCTTTTAAGGTTCATAAGGTCTGTTAAGGGGGTAAATAATGAGTAAAGACAATTTGACTCGTAGTGAAGCTAGAGAAATTGAAAGAATCAAAAAGATGGAGCTTCAACAAGATAATAAGTCATTAAGTGATGAGATAGATGAAGGCCTTGAGATATTATCAGCTATTGCTGCATTATCGATTATTGGAGTTCCGCTATTGCTGATTTTTATTGTAGGAGCTTTAATGCGTATAGAATTTGATTTGCATTTTTTATAAAGTAAGTGAGGGAGTGATGATGAAACAAAAGGATGAAACTCTTTATGTTGGAAGACTATATCTATTTGGTATCCCTTTATGGAAAGTTAAAAAGACTAAAAGGGAGTGGCTTCAAGCAGCAGCTTTGATGTCCACTAAAAGAAAAATAATTAAATGTGTCTTTATTGATGACGATGAGGAGGACGAACATGTCGGAGAATTTTAAAATTGTACGTGGTTATTATTTAACAGGAGTAGGACAAGAACCTTCTGCTCATTATTTTAAAATCACAGATACTTTTCCTGAATTTGAAACACTGAAGGCGGGTGATATTGCTCTAACGTTCTATCAGAATTTAGAAGCTATTACAAGCCTACCAGCACTGATTAGAGTAGATGGGGTAATTGAAGCTGAGAAACAGGTTCTTGAGTTTCTTCAGAGTGAAAAGAAGGACCATCTTCCTATGTTGCCACTGGTTAGTGTTTATGAAGCCTTTGATCCCCTACGTTTTAACTTGGTTATGACTACTTTTGAGAAATTAAAGTCTGAGATGAAACGCTTGGCCAAGGTTAGTTATGTTCAAGGTGATTTATTTGAGTTTTTAGGAGGTGAAGGATAATGACTGATAGGTTTGAGTTTTCTAAACTGTTTTTGGGTACCTTAGCTGCTATTGTTGTGATTCTTTTTACAGTTATTGGGATACAGACTACCTGGAGTACTTACGTCGTCAAAGATTATAATAAGCATCTTACAGGACAAGTCTATGTGGATGCTGCGGTCAATCAAAATGTTAATCTGGTCTTTTATCGTAATGGCTGTCCTTATTGTAAGGCAGGGAAGAAAGCAGTTATTACTGTGACTGAGAAGAGTTCTTATCCGACATTTTACGTCGATGTCGAATCAAAAGATGGCCAGTTATTGGTTGAAAAATACCACGTTGACAAAGCAGCGACTCTCGTCACAATACGGGATGGTAAATCTAAGCTTTCTCATTATGCAACTAAAGATAAAGATGGCCAGATAGTCGCTGATCTGAGTAGTATCAAGAAGGCTTTAAATGACTAAAAGATCTTTTGAAAAAAGATATGAGGTGATAGTAGATGATTATGATATTTAATGCAATTAGACACTACCTTTTTCTTGTGATTCTTGTAATAACAGTCGCCGTCATCATTGGTAAAAAAGGGCATAAGACTCAGGAATTTATTGAGGCTAATACTGACTTAGAAAAGGTGTTGTCAGCTAACGAAGAAGCATGATAGAAAGGAAGTACAACTGATGATTGATACTATGAAGAATTTGATTGAAAAGATAAAATCCAGCTCTTTTGTTAAACCATTTATAGGGACGAAGAGGTGGTTTCAAGAGAATGTTATTAAGCGAAAGCTGGTCATATTTTCAGTGATTTTTACAGCTTGGATCAGTTTATTACTTGGGGCTTTTTACTCTCCACAGAGGCAAACATATACTGATGAACAACTAAAAACAAAACAGACGTTTGAAAATGGAACAGGGGAAATTAAACTGACTAGTCAAACCTATTCTCCTGAAACAGGGATTATCGTCCTCCAGTTTGAAACGAAAGATTCCACCTCCTCAGTTGATCGCGGGATTGACACAAAACGTCTCAAATGGAACCTCTATGCTAAAAAGAAAACCAGTCAAACCACGATGGAGATTGTCCCCATCGTAGACAATAAAATCTCAGTCATTATTCGCAACGTACCTAAGGATTTTGGTGCCTATGCGATTGATATTACGAACAAGACGGTTTCCACTAGCTCAATTGATATTGATGTTTCCAGTACTTCAAATGATCAAAAGAAGCCATTTAAAACAAAAGATAAGGGAGATGCTAATGTTGTTCAATTCTATGTGACGACTCAAAACAGTCAGCTTAAGAAGAGAAAAATAAGGACAGTTTCTCGTGAGGAATTTGCCTTATCAGAGATCAAAGAAGAGAAGACCTTCCAAGCAAGTCAGATCAAAAAATTAAATAACTCAATCAAACAGCTTAAGGCTTCAATCGAAGATGATAATTCTCGTAAAGAGGGTCTTCTCAAAGAAGCAGAATATCTATCTGGTGATGATTTAGAAGCTAATCAGAAAGATATTGCTACCATTGATAGTAACATTGAAACTAAGAATAGGTCCATCGAAACAGCTAATCAAAATATTGAAAAGGTTCAAGTCAAGATTAAAAGCCTAGAGAAAAAAGAGACTGCTATTAAAGATGGAACCTTTGAATTTTCTAACCCAATTGAAACAGTCGAGATGAAATAAAGAAAGGAAATCAACATGAAAAAACTCACTTCAAAATGGAAATCACTCAACAAAAAAGGTCTAAAGCTTTCACTATTTTGTGCTCTAAATCGGCTTATTGTATTTATTGCTAAAGCTCAATTTTTTATCTTCTTAGTTGCGTTTTTGGGAACACTGACATATTATTTACCACAAGATTATCGCATTATGACTGTTAATCTTGTAGAGTTTTTTGTCATGGCAAAAGTTATTATTTATTTTATTCAGATGATTTGGGCACGAGAGTCTAGACGCTTTAAATCAGTGCTAAATATTTTTGTATTATTGGTATTTTTCATAGCAGGAACTAAATATGCGGCACAATACACAGTTACAGAGGAGTTAGTTATTGACTTATGTAAATTCATGATTATGAGTGCCATTTTTCAAACTCTAGTGACATTTCTTCAGCCGAGATTGTTTAGATATATCTTTAAAAATATCATCAATAAAGAATACTTGGGCATTCGAAAGCTAACGGATGATTTGCCACCAGAAATTAATTTTTACACGGATGCAGCTGAAGCAGATGCAGATAAACGAATGCGACAAATTAGTCAAAAAGCGATCAAACAACCATATCAAGATATTGTCGAACTGAGTTTTTTGAACAGTGAAGTGATAACAGGTATTAGTTATAAAGCAGCTTCATTTGGAAAAGAAACTGAACGTACTTTTATAAACTATGATACCATCTATTATCCAGGCTTTACGGTTCACCCTTTCGGAATTTTGGAAGGGAAATCAGGCTTTTATCACGACCTAATTAAACTCAAACTCAGCCGAAAAGCAGCTTTTACTATGAGAGGTGAAGGCGTACTGAAGAAAGATTTTTAACATGTGATGCTCCCTAGTTTTAATTAGGGAGTTTTTACTTTGTCCCCTTAATGCAAGAAACTTCATTATCCCTTACACTAAAATCATTAAATAAAGGAGGCTATTAAATGGCAAAAAAAGATCTTACAAAAATTGATTTGGAACTTGAAGAGGCAAAGAAAAAAGTTGCTTCTTTGGAAAATGAACGGAAGCTAGCAGAAGAAAATATTCAAAAACAAATTGGTAAAATCTACGTTCAAATTCAACTCAAAAAAGATAAAACTCAGACCTATGAAATGATTTTAGATGATCTCAAAACGGAGCTTACTCTTATTCGAGAAGAAGAAAAAGCACAACGTGAGGCAGCTAAAAAAGAACGTGAAAACGTGGAACAATAATCTTCATTTTTCAGCTGAAGAAGCATCTTATCACGCTATTTAACGGAGTGTGTATTTGTACACCTCTACAGTGTGTTTAGGTGTGGGGGATATTGTACATGATAGAGTACCTCGTGTGTTTAAGTGCGTCTGGTATGTGTGTGTTTAGTAGGCGTAGCCGAGAGAATTGGGGACACGGGAAACGTTGATACTATCAACTCCCAGCGGTACGATGGGACAGTTTCCCTTATGCTCTTTTCATGGGCTAGAACACATTAAGTGGGCTAGGTCTTGAAAAACCGCAAAAGTAGAAAATTTATTTTCGTGACGTTGCGAGGTTGAGGTTTTCTTTTTTGCTTCTTTTAGCTTTTGCCTCGTCAAAAGAAAAAAGAAGGGCGCTGTTTTTTGAAAGGAGATAATCATTTTTGTATGGTAATGAAAAGAACTGAGTTAAAAATACGTGGCTTAACTGAAAAAGAAATTGATTATTTAAAAGCTCAATCAAAGAGAACAAAATCGAAATCATTTAATGATTTTTTAGTTCGTGTCTTGCGTGAAAAGATTGAAAAGGATCAATTTAATTTTGCTGAAGCAAACTATCTTGCTCATTTAGAAAATATGAAATTAACGTCAGATCATGTTTTACGATTAACGCAAAAACAGACAGAAATTTTATCGGACTTTGAAACGAAAATGGGTCGGTATGCTGATCACATTTCACGATGGTTGGAATACGAAGGTGAGGTAGAAATGGATGACTAAGGAAATTAGATTACGCAAAGTTCCTGATGAACTATTTGTGCAATTAGAGATGATGTCTGAAAAATTTCAGTATCCTAATCTTGCCGATTTTTTGATGTCTCAGTTGTATCGTATTGTCGAAAATGATGGTCTTGATTTGTATGATAATAAGTTTGCAGCGACGTTGGCAGATATTAAAGAACAACAAGCTCAAATTTTGGATCAACTTCTCAAAAATGAAATTAAGTTATTAGCCTATCATGCTAAACAAGATATTGTCGAAGAGTTAACGACAGATTGGTTACAATTTATGGATGATGTTGATGCGCTGGCTGCTGAAAGAAGAGCAGGAGGACGATAATGAAGAAGAATAAATTTTTACTAGTCAGTGTTTTGTTCATCGCTATTTTTTTAGTGCAGCCACAAAATTTTCAATCTTTAAAAAGTGCTTTTACTCAAAATGATATAGCTACTCAATTGAACATATCAGATTCACCTGAAGAAAAAAATAGTGACTTAGGAAATGCTCATCAGACCCAAAATGAAGGACTAAAATCAAAAGTGTTTGATGGCCAACATCAAGTCATAGTCATTAATGAGAAAGCGCAATTTACGATAGATGAATTGAGCTTGAAAAATGGTTCATGGGAAAAATATAGTAACCTTGATCTTTTGAATCGTGTTGGGGTTGCTGAAGCAATGTTGGGTAAAGACTTAATGCCAACAAGTGAACGTGAAGATATTTCATCAGTGAAACCAACTGGCTGGAAAAATAAAAAAATCAACTTCAATGGAAAGCAAGATTATCTATATAATCGTTCTCACCTGATTGGGTTTCAACTAAGTGGGGAGAATGCAAATGTGAAAAATCTCTTTACGGGTACACGTGCGCTTAATGCTAACTTTGAAAATGAAAAATCATCAATGGTTTACTATGAAAACTTAGTCGCAAATTATATAAAAAAAACAGATCATCATGTTCGTTATCGAGTAACACCTATTTTCAAAAATGTAGAATTAGTTACTCGTGGCATTCGTTTGGAAGCACAAAGTATAGAAGATAACACTATATCTTTTGATGTTTATATTTTTAACATTCAACCAGGATATGAGATTAATTATTTAACAGGGAGTTCAAAAAAATCACAGTAAAGGAGAAATAATGGCAACTAGAATTAATATCTATTTTAACGAAGAAACCCTACAAAAGTTTTCTGAAATCAAAGCCTATTTATTAGCAGATGTAGGAGAGAGTTTGGAGCGTCCAGGTCAGAAACAGTCAGCGACTGTTGTTAAGTTGATTGATGTTTTCTATAAACTTTTTTTAGAAACAGAAGATAAACAAAATTTTTCAGAGAGGTTATCTCGGCTGGAAAAAAATTTGGTCAATTCAGATGAAGGGCGTACTTTAAAATCAATCCGTCGTCAATTGGATCAGCTGCTTTATTTAGAGTTGACTAATTTCCATGCCATCACAAAAGGCAGTGATTTTGATATTCAAGATTTAGAGTCTGTTCATTCTCGTTTTGATCCAGCGCAACATGAATTGATGGCTAGAATTGATGACATTATTAAGGAAGATGTGGCACGTGGTCAAACGATTAAGAACTCACATTGAGGATATTCAAATGACTGATATTGTTGATATATATTTAGAAACAGGAGACTTTCATGAAGCAGTGAAGCAATCAGGGTTACCGACTCATATTGCTCACTTGAAATTAATAAAGAGTGGCTGCTTGAAAATCCAAGATAAAATTCAGTACGGTTCTCGGACAGCTAAACTGGGAGGAATGGCAGAAGAACTCTTTCAAAAATATGTTCCAGAAGCCACAGATGCTAATAAATATTTCAAGAAAAATAATCCTGTCTATGATTTTTGGTTTGATGGCTTGACGATTGATGTTAAATATAGTTCCTTACATAAAAAGAAAAATGGGAACTCTCAACATTGGCAATTTAGAACAAATGGCAGCCAAGATTTTATTGTAGCTTTTCTTGAACGAGAAAGTGGTTTAGAATTGGATAGACCAAATATTTTGTTAATCCCTATGCAATTTATTGAAGCCAAAAAAGAGTTGCATATATCTCAATCTGGGCCATGGTTTCAAGACTTTAAGGTTGAACCTGAAGAACTCCAACCACTACTGAAAGATTATGTTCAATTAAGAAAAGACGGGCTATTTTGATTAGGATAGGAGCATAAGAGATGAATGTATCGTCTAGTCCTAATATTACATTTATGCTGCAATACACAGAGGCTAATAGTCAATATGTGGATTATACTAATAGAGATGAGGCTGTCAAAATTGATGAAGAATTGTCCTTAGAGACAAACAGGCAAATAGTGGAAGGATTGACTGAAGATGAAATGGATAAGATTCAGGAAGCAGTTCCTGAAACACAATTGAACTTCAGAGAATACATCGATTACATGAACCGTTCGTATGCAACAGAAAATCAATCTGAAGAACTAACAGCTGTCTTTACTCAGGAGGCAGATTATCTCCAGAAACGTCGATTAAATGACCTAAAAAATAAGTTGGAATCAGCTTATCAAAATGGTTCTCTTCTTTGGCAGGGTGTTATTTCGTTTGATAATGCTTTTCTTGCTGAACAGGGATTGTATGATGTTGCAACTGGCCAAGTTGATCAAAAAGCAATCAAGGCTGCCATGCGTGATATGATGCCAACCCTGATTCAGAAAGAAGGCCTTTCGGATTCTGCTTTCTGGTGGGGGAATATACATCTCAATACAGACAATGTTCATATTCATTTTGGTTTGTCTGAAGTGGAATCTAACCGTGATAAAATATTCTATCGGCCACGTGGGCGGATGGAGTATAAAGGAAATTTCTCTCAAAAAACAATTAACCGTTTCAAAAGCGGTGTTTTTCACGGTTTGCTTAAAGAGGAAACACGATCAAACCTTCTCAGAAAAGAACAGATTCTAGCTAATCTCAAAGCAGATCTGATGACATCTGTTTACCAGGAAGAAAAGATTACTTCTTCAGCTGAAAAAAATTTTTTAGAGCAAGCTTACAATCACTTACCCCTTAATAAAAAATGGCGCTATGGATCAAATGCCAGGGATTTTGCGGTTAGTAAGTTCTTTCTGGATCGCTATTTGGACTCCTATCTAAAAAATGAAGGTAGTGTTGCCTATCAAGAATTTTTGAAAGAAACTAGAGAGTTTCTTAAGACCTATGAGGGTGTCTATTCAGCTGAAAAAAATCAAGTCTATGAAAAACTACGTAAAGTTGATGGACAAACTATCAGAACGCTTGCAGAGTCAAAAGGATATGATTTAGAACATCATATGGCACGTCGTGTGATGGATTTACGAGAACGATTGGCCAATAATATCTTACGATCGTTTAAAGAGGCAGCTCCACAAATACAGGACATTCAGCTGGAAAAAAATTTGAACCATTTTTCTATCCTGAACCAGCAGAAAATTCTAGAACAGTATCCTGAAGCGAGTGTTGTTAAAAGCTTGAAAGCTTGGCAAAAATTAGGCTATTCCGTGAAAGCAGGGGAACACCCTCTTGAAATTATAAAGCCAGTCTATGAAGCCTATGATAAAACTGGTAAGGGGATTGGTAAGCCAGAATTTGTATCAGATTATGTTTATGATGTTAATCAGCTAACAGAAAATATTCAGCTGAAAACCTTGACTCTAAAAGATTTATCCTTGCTATCATCTAGTGAGTTGAAAGAGTTAGTAGATGCTGCTAAGTCAAAACCTACACTTTCTGAAAGAGAACGTCGTGAGTTAGGGACTTTCCGATATGCGTTAAAGCTCAGTATGCTAGAGGCGAGTCAAAAAGAATTACAGGTGCGTCAAAAGCTTCTGGAACAGATACAACCATTAGCATCTGATCAGCCATTTGTGGACTTTAAAAAGCAATCCTTAACGCAAGAATTGAGAGCAATTGAACTACAGTTGACTCCTAATTTTAAACTTTCAGAAGATGATAAAGCCTTGAAAGAGCAACTGAAGAGCCAGTTTGAAGATAGTGTTTCACTTCCTGTTTCAAAGGCTACTCCTAAAGCTATACAGCTTCCTATTAGACAACTTAGGGCTGAGATGGGATTGGTTAATCAGATTCAAGACGACAATATTTTAACCCTGCTAAGAGGAAGGCCAACAACAAAACGAGATTATGTAGAGGAGCTTCAGACTCATATTTCTATTTTTCAGTTGAAATACCAGATCAACAATAGGAACCAGCAGATAAGTCAACTATCGGATGAAGCAGCGATAAAAGAGATGAGAGTGGCTAATGCCAAAGGATTCTCTGAATTAAAACGGTTATATGAGAAACTGCAACCAACAGATGATAGCCAAAGCCAGATTGCACAAACAGTTTCTAGGCAATTACAAGAACGCAAAGTTATCAAAAAAACACAACTACAACAGTCTCAAGGACCTATAAAGTTGGATACGGACTTCATGCGTCAATTGTCATTAGCACTGAATCGATCTCAACAAGCAAATAAAAAAGCATTGATGGAACGTGCTAGAAGTGATGAACGTGAAGAGCAAGAAGAACGCAGGCAAGCTCAGCGTTAATCAGTCATTGATGTTATTGTCAATGGCTTTTTTAAAGCTTAAAAATCTCCTGTGATTTGTCCCCTTAACACAAGATTTTCCATTATCTCTTAGACTAGAAGTAACTGTAGATACAGGAAGGAGGTGGTGAGCATGCTACAATTTCCAAGCGTTTCTGAAGAAGAATTTGACTTCGATGCTGACTGGCTAGTCAAGTCTATTGATGATACTCAAAAACTAATTCTTTTTGCTGGACAAGGTAAGAATGGTGATTTGGAGTTGGAATTGGACTATAAAAATAATCCAGAAGAATTTGAGCATTTTTCAGTAGGTGATCTCATTCAATTACCAAGAGAAATATTTGTTGTTTCTGAAATGACACCGTATCAACCAAAATATGAATGTTTCTAATAAATGAAAGGAGTTTTTATGGCAGAAGCAAACACACAACAGCCATCTTCACGTGGAAAAAGCCGTAGAGAGAGAGTAGAACATGCTCGGTCTCGTGATATTTTAGATGTTGCTAGTGAACTGAACATGGAATTGGTGCGTTCAGGACGAGATTACCGCTGGAAAGAACATGATTCTATGGTTATTTCGCCTGATAAAAATATGTGGAACTGGTTTTCACGACACCAAGGCGGGGATGTTATCTCACTTGTTGAAACGATGAAAGAAGTAAACTTCAATCAGGCAATTGATTACTTAAATGATGGCAGTTTTAAAGAATATACAGTTGTTGAAAGGGTACAAGAACCGTTTTCCTACTATCTTGAGCCTTATGAGCAGCCGTTTGAAGCAGCTAGAACCTACCTAAAAGAACAACGTGGTTTGTCAGATGAAACGATTGATTTCTTTCTTGATAAGGGAGTTTTAGCTCAAGCTAATGCTAAAGTCAATGGCAGTATTGAACCTGTTGTTGTCTTCAAGTCGTTTGATTTCTCAGGTGAGATTGTAGGGGCAACTCTGCAAGGGATTGAAGAGAATTGGGAGAAGTGGCCAGAACGTGGTTATGCTAAGAATATTGTCCGAAATTCAGATGGTATTACTGGTTTACACGTGGATATTGGCCAACCTAATCGCTTAATATTTGCAGAGAGCGCCATTGACTTAATGTCCTATTATGAACTACATAAAGATAGTCTTCAAGACGTACGCCTAGTATCAATGGATGGGGTAAAAGAAGCGGTTGTGGGTAGGCATTTAGCGCAACTGCAATCAGAACTCTCTGGTCGCCCTATGCGATGGAGTCATGATCAATTAGCTGAAGGATTACAGACAGCGATTGATAATAATTTCTTTACAGATGGAAAACATGCAGATTGGATTACTCTTGCAGTAGATAATGATACTGGTGGGCATAATTTTATTGACTCTCTGAGAGAAAAGGGAGCTACTATTAATGAGGATTTACCAGATTTACAACCAGGGCAAGATAAGACAGACTGGAACGATGCTTTAAAACAACATAAAATTTTGGGTCTGTCTGATGGTAGGGTATCTTATCAAACAAGGAGTGAAGAACAAGGTGTCCTATTTGAAAATCTTGCTGATGTGACTTCAACTACAGCTCATACAACGGTGCCAGAATTACAAGTTGTTTTTCGCTCTTCTGACGAGAATTTCATATCAAATAAATACTCTTCAGGAGAAGTGATTGATTACGATGTATTTGTGAGAGATCTCTATACGGAAAATAATAAGCGATTAAAGGCAACAATTTCGGCAGGAGAAGAATTACCTGTTTTCCCAACTGTGACAAATTCATTTGCAGGTGGTACTTGGTTTGATCTCCAAGATGAGAATGGCCGTACCTTAGTTAAAAATCTTAGATATGATATTGGAGCAGAAAATGAAACCATCTCAGAGAGATTAGATAATATTCTCTCTTCAGATTATTTAGAAATTGCTCAACATAAAGATGCTGTTTATCCTAAACCAGCTTTACCAGAAATTGTCAATCAGAATTCAGGCATTTTAGTTCATTTATATACAGGTCATCAGCAATTTGGAACGATTGATTTTAATGATTTGTTCAATAATAGTGATTTTGGAAGTCTTGCTGATGAATTAGGATATGGATGGGCAGTAGATCCTAAAGAAACATTTGCAGTTATTCATGATGAAACCCTGACTCAAACTCAGATTGATAAGATTATTGACCGAATGTTTGATACTGGAGCTGATGGTAATGAACTCAAGCAGTATTTACAAAATCCTAATTTCTCTTTGAAAAACTATGCTGAAACAGGCCATACAGGTTTACAGATAGAAGATGCTGTTTATCCTATTGAAGATTTGAGACTCAATGAAAATAATACTAATCATATTGATCAACCTGGAGAACAAGAATTATCTACTTTGCAGTCTCAAATGACTTCTATACCCATTACTAAGTATAGTCTTAAAGAAAATGGAAAAAGTTTACACTTTTCATCAGCAGAAGAGGTGATTGATTACGTAAAAACAGCTATTCCAAATGCCCAGAGAGAAGAGTTAGAAACTTTAATGTCCCAGCCAGGCAGAGGCAGTAATTTAGATAGGCTTATGGCTATTGATGCTGCTTACACAGATTATGACGTTTATCTTAACGATGAACCTATTTTAGAATTTTATCCTAATGGGATTAATGAAGAAGCGACAGAAATTCAGCGAGAAGTCCTTGAAACAGAAGATCACAATTATCATGCAAAAGTATCTTATGATACCTTTAAAGGAAATCAAAAAGGACTATCAGAGGCGGTTCAAATCCAAATTCAAGCAGGCAAACTGCAGGTGACTCTCTCAGATGAGGCTTACTTCTATACTTTGGTCAATTATACGGGTTGGAGTCACCCCTTGCAGCAGTTAAAACCTAATGCAATGGAAGGATTAAAAGAACATCGAGCGTTCTTTGAGTCTATCAATGACACCAACATTGACCGTTTTAAGGAGAAAGGGACACCTGAACAAAATCAGATGTACAAACTCTTGAAAGATCTTCAAAAGGAGTTGGGTCGCTCAAATACTTCTACGGTCTTTTCAGAAGAAGTGGCTATTAGTGCCTATAATCTTAATCGCCAGCTAGATAGCTTAACCGCTGAAAACTGGGGTCGCTCAACCAGTGATCCACTCGGAAGTCTAGGACGTGATACATGGAACATTATTAGTTACCCCGCTAATGAAATCGTGACTGGCAACGTTGATTATTACTATCAGCTTGTACCTTATCACCTATTAGAGTATCTTAACGGTAAAACTGGAACAGTTGAAATATCTCTAAAGATTTATGAACATATTCTCCAGCAGTTGAGAGATGAGGCCATTATTATCACTCCTGAAGTGGTAGAAGACGTTACGACGTCGCTAGAACAGGCCATTTCTTCAGTTGAGGAAACAGAAAAGCCCCTTAATAACCATCAAGAGGCAGCTGTTAATTCTGAACAACACAAAAAGAATGAGACAAATATAAGGGATCTTTCCGAGCAAGCTCAGGAGGCAGCACCATTACCTGAAGCGACACCGTCGCAACCTTTGAGAGACTTGTCACCAAGTCAAACCGATTCTCATTCTTTACTATATTTTACCATAGAAAACCCTAAAAGGTCAATCTATAAGGACAATTATCACCCGATAAAACCGCATGAATTAAACAAACTTAACCATCATGCCCCTAATATTCAAAGTGCAGCGCAATGGTACCTTGATAACTTGTCAGATACAACCCTGCATTATTTTTACCAGCAGGGAAATAAGCAATACAACATTAATGTTGATTTTAAGCAGTATCATTTCATGCACTTGACCGGTCTTTTTCCTCTGAAAAGGGGACAGACAGCGGTTAAGACCCTTCATGATTTTGCGGAAGGTCGTGGAACTTATGATAATCTGATGATTGCTGACAATGAAGCAGCCTTTCAAAAAATTAAGGTCTTACCTGATTTAAAAGCTATCATGGAAACAGACGCTTTCTATTTTGACCAGGTGGAAGATATTCCAAAACTGCAATTCCTATCTCTTGAAAAAGCTATTAAGTCTGATGACAAAGATGTGTTACTGGCCTTTTCATCAAACGAGGAGAACATCTATCCAGCCTCTTTGATGGAGTTGACCAAACAACTCAAAATCCAGACGGAACAATCCCAACATCAAAACGTTATTTTGGGCGTTTATCAAGAAAGGGATGGCGAATTTACTCAGTTGTCCATCAATGAGGCGTATATTACCGATAACGGGGAAGAAATGCTTTCTATTCTGAAAGATGAGCAGGTTTCTTCTTCAGATGAGCCAATCCATGACCTGACGCCATCTCCAGCTGAAGCGCTTATCGACGCTGCGACCTTTACGCAAGTTTTGGACACTGCTTATAACGTCGGTAACCCTGCGGAGTTAGGCGTTGCCATTCCTGAAGAATTTCAAGCGAGTTGGGAGCGTTATAACCAACTGTCCGAAGAGTCTTCAGGGGACTTCAAGACCATTGTGGCCAAAGCGGATGAGCTTGGCTTGCTAGATAAGACCTCAGCTTTCTATCAAGACTGGCAACAGGATCAGATTTATAACGATACCTACCATGTCCGTATCCGAGGGTCTGAGGAGGGGCTAAACAATCCTCAGTTACCGTTTGAACCAACTCGCTTGGTTTCTTATCAAAACTTTGTCACAGAACTCTATAAGGCTAATCAGGACGTCTCTCAGACGCAACCAATCACGTTTGATATTTACGCTCCAGGTGGCGCCTTGGTTAAAGAAGGTGTCCGTTATGCGATTGGCGATGAAACGCAGCCTGTATCACGTCTTCTGGGATTAGGTTATCGTCGTTTAGAGGGCTATCCAAATTTAGCAGCTATTGATGAAGAGGTGCTTTCTCAGCTGGAAAATCAAGAAGTTAATCAAGATATTGCAACTGAAGCTAATGAGCAGACAGTAGCTTCACAAGAAATACCACAAGAACGTGATTCAAGAGAAAATTTTCAGTCTCCTAAACAAGGCATAAGAACTGGATTAGCTCAACGAGTGGAAGAAATTATGGCTGAAGATGCTACTAAGATTCTGGTCTCTTCCATTCCTCAAGTTCAAGAGAATTTATCAGTTGAAGGTGATTTAATTGGATCCCCTCAACCTGATGGTCAGATGCTTTATACCAACCAAGAAGATTTTGGACGTGATTATCAATTAGAATTAACTGTTCATAGTCCGGTAAGAATTGATCAATTATCGGATATTCAAGCACCTTGGACGTTGGCACTTATTCAGGGAGAACAGAAACTTGGTTATTTAGCCTATGGCAGTGATTGGGGGAATGATTTTCAAGTTAAAAAGGAGTTAGAAAAACTTGCTTCACGAATTGGAGTTGGGAACTCTCCTGAAGGGCTTTATAAGCAAGAAGAAATAGATGCCTTTTTGACTAACAATGGAGGACAAAAACCTGATCAGCGGACTCAGGAAAACATCTCTTCAGCAGAACCGTTTGATTATAAGATGGCATCAGCTTATGATGTTAGTGAGAGAGCGTTTCAGAAGATTCGTGAGTACACGCAATCTCCTGAAGACTTGATGGAGTATGTGGAATTTATGAGTAAGTTTCCTCAACTATCTCCTCGTAACGTTGCGCTTATTCAAGATCAATGGAGAGGTGCAAATGCAGTCGCTACTTATGATCAGTGGCAATCGATGGGAGAAGCCCTTGGAATTAAACCAGAGGACGTTATCCAAACAAAAGCAACGTACGTTAACAAGAGAACTGGTGAAACTAAGGAAGTAGTTCATCGAGGTTTATCTGTTAAAACAGGCGAAAAGTCTCAGATTACATTGTTTAGACCGTTGATGGTTCGGATGATTCCTGTCATAGATGAGAATGGAAATCACGTCAAAAATGATAAAGGTAATCCAAAATATAAAAAGTTTTCAGATGCAACGCCACAGGAAAAGGAATTGGTGAAAGCAGGCAAGCTCCCCGTTCGTCAATTCCAGGAGAGAAATCCTAAAACTGGCCAACCAAGGTTTACAACTTACAAGGTTTTTGAGTTGTCACAAACCACTTTAAAACCAGAAAGCTATCCAAAAGCGATGCCAAACCGTCATTATAACTTTGATGTTGATAAGGTAAAAACGAAAGAGGTGCTGGAAGGTCTTTGTGATTATGCTGAAAGCATTGGTGTTTCTATCATGAAAGATGAGGCTCATGTGCTAGGAAATGTTAAGGGTGCCTTTTTCCCACAAGAACAGTTGATTCTTATTAATCCAGATAATACGCCTGGAGAAAAGATTGCTACAACCATTCATGAGCTAGCTCACGCAACTCTTCATAATCCTAGCCTATCAGATCAGTATAAAGAACTTCCAAAAGTCCAAAAAGAGCTTGAAGCTGAAATGACTAGTCATTTACTGTCAAAACATTTTGGATTAGATACGTCTGAAAAGGCTATTGATTATATGGCTAAGTGGACAGATAATTTACAAGGATTAGATGATAAACAATTAGCTGACTCTTTGAAACGAATCCATAAAACAGTTTCTAAGATGCACAAACAAATTGAGCATCACACAAAACCTTATCAATTAGGAAAAAGTCAAGGACAGACACCAAATTTTCCTAAAGCCCCGACAAAAGGGCCAAGTCGTTAAGACAGAAGGTATTCTCAATTGAGAGTACCTTTTTTGTGTGCAAAAAGTGATATAAGAAGTTATATAACAAATAGTATCAAGACTGTTTTAGTTATACGGCTTTGTCCCCTTAATGCAGGAATCTTCATTATCTCTTAAACTGAAACTATTAATAACAAAGGAGAAGAGCTATATGGTAACAGTCATTCTAGCTGAAAAAGAAACACAAGCTACTGCTTATGCAGAAAGTTTGGGACCAGCTAGTAAAAAAGGAAAAGTTCATATTATCAAACATACCCCATATTTTTCAGATGAGGTTCATGTGATTGCTGCGGAAGGGCATTTATTTGAGTATGGCTTACCAAAGGATAATTGGGATTTGGATAAATTGCCTTTGGTCGATGTATCGTTTAAACAAACACTAAAGCAAGACAAAGTTTCCAAAGATACCTTTAAACAGATTTATCAGGAAGTGATGGCAGCTGATCAGGTGATTATTGGTACGGATTCTGATAGAGAAGGTGAGCGTATTGCTTACTCAATTTTATCCCACATTCCTGAAGGAAAAAGTAAGGTAACTAAGCGTCTTTGGGTTAATTCGGTTACTACTCGATCACTTCAAAAAGCATTTCAGACACTTAGGGAACCGATGGAAACCTATAACTACTATTTAGAAGCTGAAGCACGTGCACAATCAGATTGGTTAGTAGGAATGAATTTATCTCCTCTAGCAACTCTGACCTTACAAAATAAAGGACGACTTCCCAGAGGAAAAGGTAATAGCTTATCTGTTGGTCGTGTGCAAACTCCAGCGGTTCGTTTAATTTGTGAAAATGATTTAGCTATCCAGAATTTTAGGCCTCAAACGTATTGGAAATTACAGCTAGAAGATAAAGAAACAGGAGTGACATTTTCCAATAAGGAAAAGTATTCAGATAGTGATGTGGTTCTGGCCAATTCACGACAATTAAGTCCTACCTCGATGGTTTCTTCAGTTGAAATGACAGAGCATCAGAGGGCAGCACCTGAGTTATTTAATCTCTCGGATATTCAAGGACTTGCTGCTAAATGGTGGGACTTTGAACCTCTCAAAACGGAAAGGATAGTAGAAAGTCTTTATTTGAAAAAATACTTATCCTACCCTCGAACAGATACTCGATTCATTACTAGAGAGGAATTTGATTATCTTAAGACGTACATCAAAAGTTATCAAGATGCTATTAGTTGCCATTTTGAGCCAGTTCATTTAGAGCCAAGGGAAAAATACGTTAATCCTGAAAAAGTGGCTAAAACAAGTCACTACGCCCTTATTCCTACAGAAAATATACCTAACCTAGTGACTTTAAAACCAGATGAACGGCTAATTTATGAAGCTATTGTTCGCAGAACACTTTTGATGTTTGCGGCTGATTGTCGCTATAATACCACAACTGTTGAAGTAGAAAATAAAGGCTTGATTTTTAAGGCAGCAGGTAGACAGATGATCGATTTTGGTTGGGTCTCCTTCAGTAAGCAAAAATTAAAAGGTGATGTTACACTACCACATTATCGTGTAGGAGATCAATTGGAAACAAAAACGTTGATTCTTGAAGGTGTTACAAAACCACCTAAGAGGATTACCGAGTCTCAATTGATTAGTGAGATTTTACCGAAGTATGGTTTGGGAACACAGGCAACGAGAGCAGCAATGCTAAAAACGATTCAAGACCGTGGCTATATCACTAAGAATAAGAAGTCTGGTCAACTATTTCCAACTGATAAGGCTTATCTCTTAACTCATTACCTTTATGATAATGAGTTTGCAAGTCCTGAAACCACGGGTGGTTGGGAGCTATTCCTTTCCCAGATTGGAGAGGGAGAAATTAATCCCCGTGAGTTTGTCGATGCTATCAAAGAAAAGTTAACAGATCAGATTGCAGCTGCTAAAGGAAGGAGTGATTGAAGTGGAAGACGAATTGAAGACCCCCTATCTTGATAAGTACACTGATAATTTGTCAGCTAAGGTTGCTAAAAAATCAGATGACTACCAAGTTTATGGTCGTGAAAAAGAAGTACAAGCGGTCATTATCTCACTTCTCAGAAGAACTAAAAATAATCCTATTCTAGTGGGAGAAGCAGGGGTTGGTAAAACAGCCATAGTGGAAGGTCTAACGCTTGCTATTATGCGTGGACAAGTTCCTGAAGCTTTAAAAGGCTTAACGGTTCGTTCCCTGGAACTTTCTAGTTTGATGAGTGAAGATGACGGTGGCTTTATTGCTAAGTTTAAGAAAATCATCGAAGAGATGGTTGCCACACGCGGACATAATCTTCTCTTTGTAGATGAATTTCATACCATAGTTGGTGCAGGCAGCCAGGACGGTCAAGCCCTCGATGCGGGAAATGTTATTAAACCAGTTTTGGCACGTGGGGATATTCAGCTGATTGGCGCAACTACTTTAGATGAGTTCCATGATTACATCGAAACCGATAGGGCCCTGGAACGTCGGATGCAGCCTGTTATGGTTGAAGAGCCAACGATTCCACAAGCTATAACCATTATTGATCAGGCAAAAATGATTTATGAAAAGTTCCATGGGATTCAAATTTCCTCAGAAGCCGTTCGTCAAGCAATTCGTCTATCTGTCCGCTATATTACAGATCGTTTTTTACCAGATAAAGCTTTTGACCTAATCGATGAAGCTTCTACGATTGCAGTGGCTGAAGGAAAAGCAACTGTTACTGATGAAGATATAGCCCAGGTCTTAAAAGATAAGACAGGGATTCCTGTGACGACAATTCTAAAAGGAGACCAGGATCGTTTAGAGGGCTTCAAAGAAAAGTTGATGGCTCGAGTCAAAGGACAGGAAGATGCCATTGAAGCTATTGTAGATGCGGTAACCATTGCTCAGGCAGGGTTACAAGATGAAAATAAGCCGATCTCTTCATTTCTCTTCCTGGGCCCAACTGGAGTTGGTAAAACAGAATTATCTAAGGCAGTTGCAGAAGCACTCTTTGATGATGAAGATGCGATGATTCGCTTTGATATGTCTGAGTTCAAGAAAAAAGAAGATGTGGCTAAGCTAATTGGTAATCGTGAGACACGAACCAAAGGACAGTTGACCGAAGGTGTGAAACGAAAACCTTATTCTGTTTTGTTGCTAGATGAAGTCGAAAAAGCCCATAGCGAAGTGATGGACTTATTCTTGCAAGTGTTAGACGATGGTCGCTTAACAGATAGCTCTGGTCGTTTAATTAGCTTTAAGAACGTTATTGTCATTATGACGACTAACATTGGTGCTAAGAAGATTATCAATAAGTGGGAGTTGAAGGGTAATTTTAAAGATTTGACTGATCGTGATAGGCAGCAATTTGAAAAGTCTATGGAAAGCGAGCTACAGAATGAGTTTCGTCCAGAGTTTCTTAATCGTATCGAAAATAAAATTATCTTCAACCTCTTAGAGAGAAATGTCATTGAAGAAATTGCAGAGAAGAACCTCTCTAAAATTTCAGATCGGATGAAGCGACAAAATCTAACATTGTCGTATGAGCCTAGTTTGATTCAGTATCTCTCAGATGTTGGTACCGACGTGAAAAATGGTGCACGTCCTTTAGAGCGTTTAATTAAGCGAAAAGTATTAGCACCTATTTCTGCTAAAAGCTTAACCTTGGATAAAAGTAAACAAACCTATAATGTTCATTTATGGGTTGATGGGGAAGCACCAGATGATCGACACAGAAAAGATTTAAGACAAATTCAGTTAGATATTGAAGGAGAAATGGATGCCTTTTTCAGCTGAAAAAAGTTTTTCCTGTGATTTGTCCGCTTAACGCACAAAATTTAATTATCCCTTATATTAAGAATGTCAATAAATTAAAGGAGGACTTTTATGAAAAGTAAATTGACAAATTTTATCAACAAAGTGACGGCAAAAGGTAAAGGATACTTACTAAGTTTGTCACTCTTTTTATCGGGGGTCTTGACCAACACTGCCTATGCAGATGATCCTTTCGCTAAAACCGATGCATTAGCGCAACAAGGTATTTCTAAAGTACAAGGGATTGGAGTGGTCACTTTGGGACTTGCAGTTGTTGTGACTGGTTTAGTTTATGGTTTTGGTGGACGTGAAGTCAAAGCTGCTATCAAAAAACACTGGGTAGCTATTGCAGTAGCAATCATTGCCGTATCTGCTGGTCCAAGTATTATTGAATGGGGCTTTAAGTTCGTGAAAGGATAAGGTGGTTACTATGGCATTTATCCCTTTCAAGAAAAGTAATAAATGTTTGGTGACTGATGATCTTTTTATAGAGATAACTTGGGAAGAAGGAAAATCTCCAGAATATGATAGTGAACTTCTAGGAATTATAGAAGGACTGGATCAGCAGTATCTGGATACCTTCCAGCATCCAATTGAAGAATCGCTGCCTTATGTGACGTTTCGTCAAGCGGAGTTGCTTTTTCAAGCATTACAAGATGCCTATGGACAGTTGCAATTGAACAGGGTTGCTATCTGTCATTTAGAAGGTAAAGAAGCTGTTTCAGAAGGAGAAGTATTTGCTAGTCCATTTGTTATTGACAGAAACTATCAAAATCTTCTATTGCCTCTGATTCAAGCCATTCTAATAGATCCTGAATTTCAATCATATACTTACACCGAAAAGCGTGAGTACTTTGTGAATCAGATCTATCCAGCTTACAAAGTAAGCTTAGGAATCCAAGAATCAAGCTTACCCCTATTTCCAGTAGAAGGTGAACAAGTATCAACTGTAGCACCGATTCAAAAGCAAGTCTCTAAAATGTCTGTACCCCCTGCTCAACCAGTTGCAGCATCAAGCATTAAAGAATCTTCTTTGAAGAAAGTTTATATTCTATTAGGTCTTTTAGGTGTTCTAGCAGCAGGCGGTATCATCTCAGCTATGATGGCATTTTCTCAGCTATCAAAGCAATCTGAGCAGGTCACTTATCTCTATCAAGAGTTAAAGGACACAAATTCTCTGATTGATAAGGAACATCAGGTAGATGTTTTTAATCGCTACTTTTTACCGACGTATTACTCAGGTAACAAAGAAGCTTTATCAGAGTATCTCTCAGATGGAGATGCTAAATACACAGCACCTAAAGAGGGAACCTTGCAATCAGTCATTTTAGAAAAGATGACGTATGATTCTAAAACTAAAGAATATATGTCAACTTATGTTCTTTCTGTAAAGCATGACGATAAACCGTCCAATGTCAGACTAACCTTTAAGGTTAAAGCAACTGACTCAAAAAAAGGTTTCGTCGTGACAACCGAACCGAAAGAATCGAATTATAGCAAATGAAGAAAAGGAAATTTACGATGACAAAGAAACAATTACTGGCCACCTTGGTCGTATCAACGTTAGCACTGGCACAAGCTGGAGTAGCTTCAGCTGATGAAACGACAACTTTTCCAGTAGATGGAACAACTCCAGTTGTTGTCTCTCCGGCTGAAACACCAGTAGATCAAACACAACCATCACAGCCTGTCGAAACACCTACCCCAGGTACAACGACAACACCAGCGACGGACGCACCAGTGGATCCTGCAACTCCGACTCAACCTTCGGAAACTCCAACAACTCCTCCAACTACGGAACCCGTTACCCCTGCGCCAAGTGATCCAGCTGATCCGTCAACGACAACTCCATCTACGCCTTCTGAAGAACCAAAATCAGATGAGCCAACCCAACCTTCAGGAGAGCCGACATCACCAGCGCCATCAGATGGTAATGGTCAGACGACGCCAACACCAAATTCTAGCACAAAGCCAAGCGAGCCAACAATCCCTGTTACTCCAACGGTTGAAAACCCAGTAGTGACCAACACTGGTGCAACTATCGTTAGTACCCAAAATGGGCAATTAGTTCTCTCAGATGGCTCACGAGTAGCTCCAGAAGCCCTAGGCGCTAAAACAAATAGCGATAAAACCATCTCTGTCACAAAGGCAGATGGTACCACAACAACCCTTCCTGAAACAGGAGAAGCTCAGAATGTATTGGGACTCCTTGGAAGTGCATTACTCGGAGTCACGGCTTGGTTCTTCCGTAAAAAACAAGCTTAATCAAAAAAAAGAAAAACTACTGATGACCGAAACGTCATTAAACTAGATAAAAAAATGAAGGAGATTCACATGAATCAAGAAACAAAACAAATTTTCTCAATCCGTAAATTCAAAACAGGAACATACTCAGCCCTATTGGCTAAATATGGTATTGCTCTAGCAGCTGCTACAGTTTTGATGGGGGCAGCCACTGTTTCAGCTGATGAGACAACAGCTACTCCAGTACAACCAGCTACAGAACTGGTTGCGCCAGCAGCCCCTAAAGTCGCTACTCCTGAAACTACACCAGTTCAAGCACAACCAGAAGTGAAAAGCGATATTCCAACAGCTGTTCCAGCTAATGCCACACAAGAGCAAGCAGTAAAAGCGGTAGATGGTGCACAAGCAACTTTAAAAGATAGTGTTTCTTCTGCTAAAGAGGCGGGGGTTGCTGTTAAAGAAGGTGATACAAAAGAAGTCGTTATCAATGACGGAAACGCTTCTGAAAAAACTTCTGAGGTTCTAACTGACCTGAATAAACAGGATCAGGCAGTAAAAGAAGCACAAGCTAAACAAGAGGCGAATCAAAAAGCCTATGAGGAAACAAGCGCAAACCGTGAAAAAGCTGTCAAAAATGGACAATCTAGCCTATCTGCTTCAACCAAAGAAGTGGACCAACTCATGGAACAAGCCAAAAAAGCAGGCTTACTGGTAACAGAAACCACTACGGACAAAACCCCCAACTACAAAGAGACTAAAGGTCTAACGGGAGATGAACTTCGTAAAGCAATGGCTGAAAACCTTGATCTTTACCGTGAAGCTGTTGAACTTGGTTTGACAATTCAGGCTAAGTCAGTGGATGACTTGAAGAAATCCATTGCACTTTATAAAGATAATCAAAAAGCTTATGAAGAAACAAGTGCAAACCGTGAAAAGGCTGTAAAAGACGGTCAATCTAGCCTATCTGCTTCAACCAAAGAAGTGGACCAACTCATGGAACAAGCCAAGAAAGCAGGCTTACTTGTAACAGAATCGACTACAGACAAAACACCAGGTTACAAAGATACCAAAGGTCTAACAGGTGATGCCCTTCGTAAAGTGATGGCTGAAAATGTAGCCTTGTACAAAGCAGCGATTGAAGCAGGTATTGCTCTTCAAAATAAATCCGTTGAAGACTTGAAACGTGATTTAGCTCTTTATCAGGCGAATCAAAAAGCCTATACTCAAGCTAATACCGCACACAAAGATGCCAAATCGGCAGGAGTTGCTGATTTAGAATTGGCTAACGGTCGTCAAAATCAAGTTGTAGATTTGGCTAAAAAGAATGGTGTTGCTATTGCGACAAAAACGGAAACCACAAGTCCTACCTATGCGCCAGTGGCAAGATTGGAAGGCGATGCCCTTTTGAAAGCAATTGAAGGAAACAATGCAAAATATAAAAAAGCAGTTGCGGATGCAGTTGGTAAAGAAGATAAGTCTACTAATGACGCTAAGGCAAAATTGGAAGCTTATTTGAAAGAGCTTGCGGATTATAACGCAGGAAAAGGAACACAATCAGGGATTAAATGGGCTGGAAATACGACAGTTGAAGCTGGTACAGCTCAAAAAATGACAGGAAATGAACCAGCGGTATCTTGGGGAAATCTTAAGACAGCAGCGGCGGATGCCATTCAGTCATTAGACCGTAACCAAAATACGGATGCTAACTTTGATAATCTTTTCAAAATCAATGGTTCAGGTACTGTTATTATCAAAAACACCACTAATGGTGATGTAACACTCAAAATTTCTAACATCAATGCATGGACAGCGGAAAATACTTATCTAGCTGTTTGGGGAGCTAAAGACGGTGGTATTGCTTGGGGTGTCTTTGCGACAACACACGGTACAGTATCTGCTGGTGCTGGTGAAGGCGCAACTGGTGGGAACATCGGCGCAACTGGTGCTATCCTTGCAGCTGTTAAGTCGTATGATTATGAAGTCTCAACTAGTAAAGAAGTGTCAACGGTTACCTTTAATGACATTGATAACCAACAAACCGTTAGTATGAATGGTCTTGACGGTTCAAAATTAGTTAAGGGACGTAATATCCAACAATCAGGCAATAGCTATTCTGCTGGACCTGGAGATGTCTCTCAAGCCTCAGGTGGGATCATTGATTCAAATGGTGTACAGTTCAACTTTGATACGGCTAAAAAAGTCACCTTTAGCGGTAGTCATTACCTACCAGGATACATCAATACATCCATTGTAGCAGGTATCTTTGGTGTGGCATCTGAAGTTCCAAAAGAGCCTAAGAAACCAAATTTAGAAGTCACTAAAACAGACGTAGCTGTTCCAGAGGCTCCTCAAGCACCAAAACCAATCACTGTAGCCGTGAAGAAAGCAACCGTTGGAGCTCCTAAAGCTGGTGACAAACCAGTTCCACCTACTGTAGCGGTTGAAAAAGTTACCGTAACAGCTCCTGATGCCCCAGAAGCACCAAAACCAGTGGAAGTTGACGTACACTATTACAAGATGACGACAACACCAACTCCAGAAGCACCTGCACCAAAAACTCCAGTCGCACAAGCTTCTGTCCTTCCTTCAACAGGTGAAAAAGGCAGTGTACTTGCAGTGCTAGGTGGCGCTCTACTTACAGGATTGAGTTTGATAGGCCTTCGTAAACGTAAAGAAAACTAATCAATAGAAAGGAAAGAGAATGCAAAGTTTTATTGCGAATGGCCGTGTTTCAGATATTCCATCAGATGCTGTTGGTAAAACAGCTAATGGCCATATCAGTTTTAAATTTGAATTTGTCTGTGACACCAGCCAACAAGATCAAGAAGGCAATACTTTACCAGCTTTCTTTCATGTTCAGGTGTATGGCAAACAAGCTGAAATTATGGCTCAGAGCCTTGTTAAGGGATCGCCTATCCTAATTAAGGGTGAAATTATTCAACGTCCTTATACGAACAGCCAAGGCCAACGACGAACCTATCAATTTATTGCTCCAGCCTTGCAAGGTGGTATTACTTTCTTAGAAAGTAAAGATGCTGCCAATAGACGAAAACAGGAGCAACTCGACATGCAGCAACAACCATCAGATAGTCAGAAGAATCTGTTTAGTGGAGATGAAAATCAAAATACTTCACAAAATTATTCTTATCCAACACCGATTGATGCTGATGAACCCTTCTAAATAACAGAATAAGGCATGAGGGAGAACATCATGCCTTATTTTTATAGACTCATCATCAATTCAAAAATAGCACGTGGAATAATCTCACGTGCTATTTCTGGTTAGGGATTACGCCTCTGCTAGTATATCATAAGGCGTACTGAGAAGACAATTCTGAGCCATTTTCAGGTGATTTTATAGGGGATTATCCCTGAAAACCTCTTAAAATGAGCTATAAAAAGTTATATAACTTTTTGTCCACTATTTTGACTTGTCCCCTTAACGCAGGAATTTCCATTATCCCTTATTCTAGGAGTGTATTAAAAACTAGAAGGGAAAATTTGCTTATGGTAAAACAACAAACGGATTATCAATCCGATGATTTAATGGCTGATTCCCTTCAGATAGAAAATTATCTGAAGCAAGGAAGAAGCTGCCAATTATGTACGGTTCATCTGGGAATTGAAGATGGTATTAGTTCCTATCTGGAACGCTACCAACTCGCTTCGCCTCAACAGAAATTTAAGATTTTTCTTTTTTCTACTTTCTATGGTCAGAAGATCCAGCGATTTTTAGAAGAAATTCGAGGTAAGCAATATGTTTAGTTGGTTAGAAGCTGTTTTTTATACTTTGGTCCAACTGGCAAGGGTGAATCGACTTAATGCTTTATTATTGATTAGCTTTTTAGCTTATCTTTGTTACCAGGGATATAAGCTAGTCCGTCAACCGCTGATGACCTTTCTTCAGTTGATTAAAGGATGGATCGATGATAGGGATAACATTAAGAAGCGTATCCGACACAAAAAAGAAGAACTTCTGAACCTTTGGAAACATCGCCAAGATATTGACTGGAAATCATCTGGCAAAGATAAAGGGAAAATGATTTGGTCGTTGGTCAAGCGACTTGCCACAGTGATCCCAGCTTTTGTATTCCTGCTGTTTGGAAACCTTATTTTTCGTCTGGTTTACATGTTGCCTTTTGTTAAACAGGATAGGAAACGGTTTGACAAGGAAATGAAACCCTTGCTCTACTTTAAAAACTATCGTAGTTTTGTTTTTATGGGGCTAGGTTTCAGCTTTATTGCTTTAATCCTGGCAAACTATCTAGTAACTGTTTTAAGGGCAGCTATCCGCTTCCTTTATTTCTCAGTCGTTACTCTGAGAGATAATAGCCAGACAGTTACGTTTAATGTTGATAGCTTGTTGATTCAAAATCTGTTTAATATTAAGGTATTTGTTATTGCTCCTATTCTGGCCGTTCCTATCTTTATTATTGGGTTAATAGTTGCCTGGAAGTCTGCTTGGGTTAACTTTGAGCAGTACCGTGATTATAACCACAACGAAGAGGGGGATGATCGCTTTGCAACAGTCAAGGAGATTCATCAGCAGTATAAAAAAGTCCCCAATAAGACAGAAATCTATCCAGGTGAAGGTGGTATTCCTCTGCTTCATGAGGCAAGAAAGAACCTAACAGGCTTAACTCTTGGCTCTCAAATGCTTTGGCAAAATCGCACGTTTAGCCGTTATCTAACAAACGCAGAAAGAATCTTAGGTATCTATGCAAAGGCTTCAGGAGATTATTACATTGAGGACAGCACTACGAATATGCTTGGTGTTGGTATGACTCGTTCTGGTAAAGGTGAAGGACATATCACAACAACGATTGATACTAATAGCCGTGCTGAAATCCAACCATCTATGGTTATCGCCGACCCTAAAGGAGAGCATTATCAATCTTCTTACAAGACCATGCGACGACGTGGCTATGATGTTAACGTCCTTTCCTTCCAAAATATGGACTGGTCAATGTCTTATAATCCTTTAGCGCTTGCGATTGACGCCGCTAAAAAGGGTTACTATGAGAAGACACAGACACGTGTCAATGCGGTTGCGGAAGCCATTTATCGTAAAACTAAGCCAGGTGTTGGCAATGGGAACGCCAAGTATTGGGAAGATACTTCTATTTCCCTCTTTAATGCGATTGCTATGGCTTTGATTGACCGAGCTAATGAAACCTTCAAGAATGGTGAAGCAGATGCCTGGGATACGGTCACAGTCCGTAATATTGCCAAATTCTTGACCGATTTAGGATCAGAAGAAGTCTTTGTTAACGACTATGGAGATATTATTGAGAATCCAGACCGTGATCAACAGGTTAAGAAGAAGTCTAAAATCACAGTTTACTTTGATAATCTGCGGAAGATTAACCAAGAACAATTCTCTAAATTCAGAGATATGGCCGATCTAAACTTTAGGTCATCTGATTTTGCTTCAGAGGAAACTAAAGGGAATGTCTTCTCTAGTATGATGTCTGGTATTAACTTATTCCTGCAAGATAATATTGCTAAATTGACCTCTAAAAATTCTATTGATTTGGAATCAGTTGCTTTCCCACGTCGCTTATCTATCAAATTCCGTTCAAGCTCAAATGTGGCTATGCGTAATGAGTATGCTCATAAGACAGCTAAAATCACTATTACCAGCCAGACTGCTTGGGGTAAAGCTACACGACAAGTTACCCACGTGAAAGAAGCAACGGCTCTTATCGATGGGGAAGGCTATCTTACTTATGTGATTGAACCTAAGCTTCCTGATCAGTTCTTTGTAACGATTGACTTTAATCATCATAATAATGGCGATTCAAGTGTTCGTAATAAAATCTTCCAATTTTCAGCTGAGAAAGTCTACAAGAAGCATGGTAAGGTCATTGCTCTGGATGAGTACACCAAGAAGCCCGTGCTAGACCATATCAAAGTGATTGTTTTGAACAAGCGGGAAGATAACCTTCTTCAAGAAGAAGATATTGACTTAGTTTATTCAGATAATCCTAAGGTGATTTACCTAGTAACTCCTCCAAACCGAACAGAATATAACAGCATAGTTTCACTGTTCTTGGATCAGTTATTTAATGCCAATTATGAGTTAGCTCTTTCAAATGGTCGCAAGTGTATTAACAGGATTCTTCATATCCTAGATGAGTTTACCAACATTCCTGCGATTCCTCACATGGATACTAAGATTTCAATTGGTCTTGGCCAAAATATCTTATATTACCTCTGGATTCAAAACCTAGAACAGTTAACTGAAAAATATGGAGAGAATACAGCTAAAACTATTAGAGATAATTGTTCAGTTCAAATTTATGTTAAGTCAACATCTGATGAAACAAATGCTGCCTTTAGTAAAGCATTTGGAACAAGAACAATCACACGTCGCAGACGTTCCAGCAATATCTTAGATGAAGCCAATCCAAATGTTTCTATCGAGAACCCTAGACAGGAACTTCTAACGCCTACACAACTAGCCAAACTCCAAGAAGGAGAAGCGGTTATCCTACGGGGGGTTAAAGGCCGAGATAATGCAGGTCGCAAGGTTACGACAGATCCGATTTTCCTACATGAAAAGACAGCTTTCCCATATCGCTATATGTTCCTTCAGGATGAGTTTGACCACTCTATGACCTTGGCTGATATTCCAGTAGAAAGTGACCACAGGGAGCTTGACCTGCAAGATATAGCAGTAGGAGCACAAAACACCTTCAGCAAGATTATTGACTGGCGGATGGCCTTAACAGACCGTATGAGGACTAATGGGGAAACACCTCAATTAGCTCCAAGGAAACAAGCGGTTAAACCTCTAAGTCAAGCTCAATTTACTTCTTCAGCTGATTTAACTCAAGCTGTGATAGCAGAAGTTTTCGATGAGGACGACGAAGACGATGGATTTTTTGTAGATGATGTGATATAACAAGATACATAAAAAGATATATAACAATGTATATAAACTATTGAACAGAAGTTGTATTTCTGTTATAATGGAGTCAAGAAAAAGCTGGGAGAAAATCATTATGAAGTTGAAAAAAATATTAAGTTTTTTAGTGCTAGGTATTGCTCTTGTTGCACTGGCAGCCTGTGGCAAGAAATCAACTGAGAATATCATCAAGACTGAATTAAAGGATAGCTATTTGGGTTCATCTTCAGTATCTGCTTATGATGGTCTAGTTTTTTCAGGTGGTAGACAAGAACTTATTTTTGATAAAAAGAATAAAACAATAAAGAGTGGTGACAAAGAAATTTATTACAAGGTAGTTTCGGATAAATCACTACCTACTAAGCCTAAAGTTGCTCTAAAGGAATTAGAGAAAGAACTAGATGGTAAAAATAATTTTACAATTGTTATAAGCTATCAAAAAGATAATCTGGATAATTCCGATTCTTTTTATCAGATTGTTTTATCTGAAGGTGGGAAAAAAATAAGAATCATAGAACTACGTAGAGATTACGCAGTAGAGGGTGGCTATTTCGATTTTGCAGGAGAAAGTGAATAAAATTTTAAAAGTCTCATTTCGAGGCTTTTTTCTTTTCCTGTGATTTGTCCCCTTAACGCAAGAATTTTCATTATCCCTTACGATGAAGGTATCTTATATAGAAAGTAGGTATCTTTATTGTCATATCAAACCTTTTCTGACCTCGTTAATGAGGTCAAGAATATGAATGGTGATATTACAGGCGAAAATGGTGAGAAAGTGGCTCAGTTTTACTCGTACTGGAGTAACTACTTGGACTCTACCCCAGCATTTCTTTCTTTTCTAGCCTATATACCAGGTGCACTAGCTAAGGCCTTATATTCAATTACAGCTAGTCTTGAACATGTCTTTAATAATATGTTTAAGCTCTTTGGCTTATTTGGCTATTTAGGCAATAGTAACACGGTCATAGGCCAATTCTTCTTCTGGTTTCAGGTTCTTGGGACCACTATATTTAGCCTGGTTCTCGTTGTTTCGGCGATAGCTGGAGTCTTTACTAAGCCCGTGAAGTATAAGGGGGTGATTACCAATTTCCTTTTGGTAACCTTGGTAACGGCAGTCTTGCCTTTAGCTTTAACAACCATTTCTACTACCATTGCGCAGGATGCCATGAATATCCAAACGGTATCCAGTGAGGCACCAGATGGTAGTAAGCAGTATTCTTCTTTAGCTATCCAGCCGATGAAGAATAATATCGTTGATCTCAAAGTATTGATTGACAACGACTTTTCAACGGAACTTTTTCCGCTGGATGACTATGGTTATATAAAGCCTCCTAAAGAGGGGGCAACACCTGTCAATAATATTACGGATAGTACAGATAAGCGAGATACAACCGACTTTGCGACACGAATTGACTTTGGAGCAACTTATGGGACAACTAATACAAAGCTGCTTGATGAGTTTGAAGATAAGCATAGTGGGATGAAAGGTCTGTTTTTGCATAAATTGAATGCCAATCAAAATGGAGTTGAAACTATTACAGAACATCGTTTTGTGGGACAATTGAACGCTTTTGAGGCTGTTTACATGCGATACAAGGTCAACTGGATAGGGATGTTCATGCAGTACATTATCTTAATTGTTTTGCTGGTATCCATGTCAATCAAGCTGGTTAAATCAGTTTTTGATATTCTCATTGAAGGTCTGATTTCTCCTCTTCAGGGGTATTCGTCTTTATCCAACTCTAAGAAGTATAAAGAGCTTCTACGTACCATGGGAGGAGCGCTTGCGGGTATTTTCTTTGAAGTGGTGATTATGCGTGTCACTCTTGAAATCTGTCGTGATTTACCAACCTTGTCTGTATCAGCGGTTACGAAGCTATCAGGTGGCTTCTTTGATGGTCTAAACATGTGGGAACAATGTCTTGCAGCTTCGCTTGTTTACATCGGTATCTTCTTTGCGGCTATGCAAGGGGTAACGATGATCGAACGTTGGCTTGGTGTATCAACTGGCCACAGTGATACAGCTCAACAATTACTCGGAGCCATGATGATGGGTAATGCCTTTGCGACTGGAGCAGGAGCTATCGGTCATGGTATGATGGGTATTGGTGGCTTTGGTATAGATATGGCCAAAAAAGCCCCTGGAGCAGTTACAGCAGGAAGTAAAGTTCTTGGAAATAGTCTAGCCACAACTGGAGGCGGTATTCGAGGAGCTTGGAATGCTGTCAAAGATCAAGGTGTTGTGAATGCTGCTAAAGGCGGTTTAAGTAATATGTTCAGTGCTGCTGACCTTGCAGGTAAAGAAGCTGTCGGTAAAGTAAAAGACTTTGCAGGTGGCGTAGCTGATAACTTAGGTCAAAAAGAACAGGCTGCTCATGATGCTGTCTATAGAGGTCTGAAAGATCATAGCCATCCAGAAGAAGTCAAACCTGTATCACCATTTGATCCAGATGCTTCAGCTGGCTTTGAACCACTTTCAGATGCTGGCCCAGCTGGCGGTGGCATTACAGATCCGACATTACCTTTTTCAGAACCATCTGGTGAAGTGTTTAGTGGGGTTAGTGATCCCACACCTTCAGTAGATAATCCGCCGTTTCCAAACGCTACAGGAGATACGCCGAAAAAGTTTGAAGGAACCCCTTCACACAAGCAGAACTTTCAAAAATCAATGCACCAAATGAGTTATATGAACCAACAAATGCAGCAAGCAGGTCAGCGGATGCAGGGTCAAAGTCACATTAAAGGTGCAGAAATCGATGAAAGTGACGAATAACGTCTATGCTTGATTTTAGGGGAAAGGTTGTTGTGGTTACAGGAAGTCTACGTCCAATGACAAGACAAGATGTCATATCCTTTTTAGAAGAAAGAGGAGCTGTCGTTCAGAACTATGTCTCTAGTCAAACGGATGTCTTACTTGCTGGCCACAAACAATTAGATCTCTTTGAGCCAGACAGGAGGTCTAAGAAGTATGAAGCAGCATTATCACGAATAGCTGAAGGACAAGTGATTACTATTTTTTCAGAAGAAGAATTTTTCAATTTCGTGAAGAAGTCTCAGTCTTGAGGCTTCTTTTTTATATACAAAGATATATAACTTTTTATATAAAAACTATTTGAAATTCTCAGCTGGAGATGGTTTGTCCCCTTAACGCAAGAATTTTCATTATCTCTTAAGATGGAACTATTAAGAGAAAGGAGATGGATAGATGGATGAAAAATATGGGGTCCCACGTGACATCTATGCCAAAGTAAAAATCATAGGTCTTTTCATGGCTGATATTGTGTTTGTAGGAGGTTCTGCGGTTGCTGCTCTTTCAGTAGGAACAAAGATTTTTCCTACAAGCCAATGGCCACAATTAATAGCCTTCATACTATTAACACCGCTGATGTGTCTTTATCTGGTTTTGCCAACCAATGGTGGGAAGAAGAATTGGCAAAGCATGTTTCTCTTTTTTAGGAGACGACGGAAACGTTATATCAGCCTAAATTACCAGAGAGGAGTTAAACGTTAATGGCGATTAAACAAAATCAATCCCAGCCTGAAGTCAAGCGACAATTGGGACGTAAGCAAGAAAAAAAGCAAAGTCAAGAATATTTTGATCTCCATTCTTGTGTAGAGTTGCTGGATGTCAAATCAATTATTGATAATCGTCAAGCCTACATTCAATTGGTCGATTATGGCTATCTTCAACTGATGGAGATACCAGGAAAAGACTTAGGTTCACTTTCATATAACGAGATCCGACGTACGATTGATAATTTTGAAAAATGGTTGACTGACTTTAATACTGATATTCAGATTGAGACAACCACTTTGCCAACTAATACAGACACTCAGATTATGGATCTACGTCACCATTTAAGTCTGGTTCGTCAGGAAATGGCCAAGCTCTTGCCTGATTCACGTCGCTATATGCAGCTGCATGATCGGGAGTTGCTGCTGAGAAATGAAATTCAGGTAGAAGAGAGCATCCAACAGGAGATCTATAACACTGAGTTCATTCTATGGCTCTTTGCACCGACGACTACAGAATTAGATGATTTGGTGCGTAAGGCTAAGTCTTATGGAAATAATGATTTTGTTCCTCAAGAAATAACCAGGGTTAAGAAAGAACAAATTATCAAGCAGTTTAACAACATGAATGAAAAAGTATAGGAGGAGAACATGCCAGAACTATCAAAGCGCAGACAACGACAGCTGAAAGCACAAGGCTATGATCTTGCTTTTCTCAGTCGCATTCAACCACAAGGAAATATTGACTTTAAAAAAGATGACCGCTCCTGGATGAGTGGTGACGGTTATCATACCGCCCTTCATTTTTACGAGTACCCGTCAGAAGATTTAGATCGTTTCTGGTTATCTGACTTGATGTTGATTCCTGGGACACGTTCTTTCTTGTCCCTCTATCGAGCAAATAATAAAGAACTGAAGCAAGAAATTAAAGATGCCATTGAAGAAAAATCAACTCGTATTACAGGTAACAGTAAAATCGTTGATAACCAACAAGAATTAGATGAAATCAAGGATCTGACTCAGCTGGATCGTGATATTACGAAGAAAAATATTGCGATGCTAGGAATGTACGTCCGAAACTATTCCTCTGCCTCAACTAAAGAAGATTTGTTTAAAAAAGTTGAGGATATTAAAGATAAGACGTCAAATTTTAAGTCAACGATTCTCTCAGGGGAGTTGGATTTTGAATATCATGCCCCTTTTATCCCAGCACAGTATCAAATAGATTTGCCTAATCGCAGACGTGGGATTCCTATTAGAGCACATGATCTAGCAGGTGGTTATTTCTTTAATCACACTAAGCTAGAGGATCAAAGAGGCGTTTATATGGGCTGGACACCGACGAAGGGAGCTGTCAATTTCAACTTCCTAGAACGTGATGAACGTCGAACTCGTTCATTTATGATCATTTCAGGAAACCCTAAGATGGGCCAACGCTCATTCCTTTTGAAGCATACGGACGGTCTTTATGCCAAAGGGAACTATATTCGTAACTTTGATGCTAACGGTGCTTTCCTGGAGCAAACAAGACAGCAACATGGGGTTATCTTGGATTTATCAGGTGAAGCTAACCGTATCAACATTTTCCAAGTTTTTCCAACGGTTACCAACGAGGAAGGAACAGAGATCGATAAGAAGAAATCTTATAACCTTCATATCCAGAAACTCAAGAGCATCTTCAAGCTACTAAACAGTGAAGTAACAGGTGATGACCTAACAACTTTCGGTAGTATGCTGAATGAATTTTATATTGAAGAAGGCTTATGGGCACGTAATCCTAAGCTGAATCCAGAAAAGCTAAAGGCTACGGACTTAGTAAATGAAGAATATCCTATTCTATCTGATTTTATTCTGTATGCGGAAGACTATAAGCGTAGTCTAATGAGCCAAGGGAAGCCTGATGAAATCGCAATTAAATCTGTTAATCGTATCTATAATACCTTTAATGAGCTTCTCACAACGAATGCGGAGATGTTTGAAGGAACAACAGAATTTCTAGATATTTCTTCAGAGCAAGTAGTAACCTTTGATTTTTCAGGACTTAAAGGCACCCCTCACTTGCTCAATGCTCAAATCTTTTCAGTATTGTCCTTAGTTTCAGCCGATATTGTCAACAATGGTAAACGCTGTAAGCAGTTCCTAAAATCTAATTCTCATCTTACTGAGATGGATATGGAACACTATGTCGTTAATATCAGTGAGGCGCAAACATTGCTCAATCCTAAGTATGAAAGCAGCGTTGAATTACTGGCAGATATGATTGATTCCATGGGAGAAAACTTTGCAGGTGTTGTTCTATCAGTTAACTCTCTTAGGGGGATTCTCTTTGAATCTGGAGTAGGAAACCATAAAGATCCATACGTGACAGCTGTTCAACGTATTTTCGGACTGATGCAATACCGTGTTTTTGCTCAGACAGATGAAACAAGTATTCCATTACTTGCCAATGCCTTGGCTGGGTCTATGAATCAGTCAGAGTTAGAGACGCTGCCACGTTTGACGAAAGGACAACTGTTTATGAATATCGCAGGTGTCGGGAACTTGGTCTTCAACCAGCAGCTTCTAGCTCCTGAAGTACAACGCTATGGCGGTATCCAGTAGAAAGGGGAATGACATGTCAAAAAAGGATCCACAAAAACTAGGACCAATCGCAAGACGAAAGCAGGCTATAAATAATTACATCACTATCCGAAAGGTAAGGAATCAGGAAATTAGGGACTATTTTGCTTCTGAAGAAGAATCTGATCCAGATCGTTTAGCAGAACAGAAAGCACGTGATCAAGAATTTCTAAGAAGTTTGAAAAAAATTGGAATTGGCTTTGTTATTTTCTTAATTGTTTATGCCATCTTAAAAACGATTCTTGGCTTATGGTAGTACGAGGTAAGACATGAAAAAAGCAGTTTACTTAAAAATACTACTTCCTCTTGTCTCCCTAGTCTTTGTTATCAGCGTAAGTGTATCGATACTAGCAGGAATTTTAGGGGCTGTTAGTAGCTCTAAATCAGATTGTTCAACAGAAGTTTCTACGTCAACGTCAACGACCACATCTGTCTCTTCAGGTGATGGTTCAATTGATTCTTTTGTTAAGGAACATAAAGAAGCTTATATCCTCTCCTGGAAAGCTGGAGGCTTTCTACCATCTGCATCGATAACGCAGACGATGATTGAGAATGGCTTTAACTTCTCTAACCCTAACGGAACATCTTTCTGGCAAGCTCATAATATGGGAGGTGTTAAAACCTCTAGCAAGGATAATTTCCCTGTCACGCTTGCAACTTATGGTGAAAATAGTGTTGACCTTTCAGGAACGAAGCCTGGGGCCAACGTCGGAGATGGAACAGGTGGCGCATATACCTGGTTTGCAAGTTATGATGCTGGTATTGTAGGTAAGGCTGAGTTTATGGCTCACCAATCCCTTTATACGAAGGCTATTAACAATACAGATGGTGTGGCTACTTTAAGTGCTATCGCAGATGGTGGCTGGGCTACTGATGGCACCTATAAAACCAAGCTTGTTGATATGTATAATACGCTTGGGAAAAAGTATGAGTGGCTGGATAAGGAAGCGATTAGTGCTCATGGAGAAAAGCCTTACAAAGCGACAGCATCTTCACCTGGAAACAGCAGCAGCGCCCCATCTGATACTTCTACCGACAGCGATAGTTCTTCGGATTGTAGTGATTCTTCCTCTTCAGGAAGCGCAACAGATGGGACAGGAACAGTTCCAGCTGATGCAACAGCTTGGGGTTATAAACCAGATGATCTTCCAGATAGTTTGAAGCAGTATATTATTGATCCATCGAAGAATGGACTAACCTATAAAGGGCCAACTGGTTGGGTTGAACATTCAGGCCAATGTGTGGATCTCACGGTTAGTCTTGGAAATCAGATCTGGGGTGGTTCAGGAACTGTTATTGGTAATGGTGATAGACAGGCAAGCTCCTGGGCAAGTACTCGATTTGGAAATAGTACGAAAACGAGTCCTAAACGTGGTGCGATCTTCTCGACTAACGCAGCAGCTAATCACACAGGGATTGTCTGTCATGTGTTTGAAGATGGTTCCATCTTGATTGTCGAACAGAACACTCCTTTATCAGGAATCAATAAATATGGAGTAATTGATACTTGGAACTATCGTGTTGTTAGTCCATCAACACAAAAGTCAGATGGTTTTCATTACGCCTACCCTGATAATAAAGAACCTAAAATCAAATAAAGAAAAGAAGGAATATCATGTTTAATTGGATTAAGGAGAACATCATTATGGTTTTTGTTGTTATTCTATTAGTTGCCTTGGCAGGATTCGGTATATTTTCTAAGTTTAAAGAAAGTACTCATAGACCTCCTCAGACAGAGCAAGTCTCAAATAAACCAAAGAAAGAGGATTCAGAGCCTCCTAAAGAAGAAACAGCGGACGAAAAGAACTATCGAACAGCTAAATTGAAGTTAGAACACCCTTACTCAGAGAGTAGCGAGGAAAAGAAGCAACAAGTCCTTAAAGCCTTTGATGAAGCTATTGGTGATATTAAGAAATCAGGTCATCTGTCAAAAGTCAAAGGTACTTTAGAAAATCATCTTTCAATGAGTCAAGCAGGAATGGTTCAAACCCTTGCAATGGTTCTTCTGGTAAATAATTATGAATACCAATCATCTAAACTAGAAGTGATGCCATCTGAAAATGAAGATGTTGTTCAATTTCTGATTGTTCTGACAAAGGATAGAGAAGATAATTGCTATTTCGTAGGAAATTTCAATACAACAGTTAATCAAATTCAGCTGAAAGCTTATGTTGGCGGCAATATTGGTGGTACCTATGGATAGGGAATAAAAGAATTAATACACAAAAAGTTATATAACTTTTTGTGTATTTTTTATTGACAAAGGTTAGCGTATAAGATAAAATAGAGATATAAAAAGTTATATAACAATTTATATAACTAATCGCAAGTAAAGGGAGTGTTTTTATGAAGATTCAAACAACGAACCTCGATAAAGGGGGCGGTGGAAAAAGTAGCCACACGTACAATGAGGGAGACTGGTTGTCACGTGTCAAAAATAAGCGTACCTTGTTAATTGATGGAGCTAGAGAATGTAACTTAACGCATTCCTTTGATGTAACGAGTGAAAAGACAATCTATGATATTTTTACAACCGGGGAATATGAAATTTGTCGGATCAATGATAACCTTAGTTTGATTCGTGGAGATGAACGACTAACAGATGAACAGTTAGATTTAGCCAGTCGAAATAACAAATACCTTCAGTTGTTTATGTGGTTCAGTGAACATTATGAAGAGTTAGCTGAACAATTTGATATTATCTTGATTGATACTCACAATGATGAAAGCCTAGTGACTGCAAACTTTATTGCTGTTTCAGATATTGTTTTAGGAGTAACGGATGCGTCCACAAATGGTTTTCGTGCTTGGTTGGCTCTTAAGAAGTTTGTCGATTACATCAAGAGTGAAGCTGTTGAAGTTATCACAAAGAAAAGCTATGTGAAAGCTGATGCTTATCTCATTGGTAATAAAATCGAGTACTACGGTAATAATGTGACAGATACCTGCAAACAATTTTTGGATGTTGTCCAGGAAGATGAAGCCTATCTGGGCTCCATTCAGAAAAAAGAACTGGTGGCCAAAAGTTTAGTCATTAACCAAAGTGTTTTTGAACAACGTGAACAAATGACTGCTAAACAAAAACAAGATCACCAGAAATTTTATGATAATATAGAGTATGTCTATGAAAACATTTTAACAGTACTAGAAAGAGAGGTTGCCTAATGTCTGATAATCGCTTTGCTCAATTAAGGGATAATTTTGAAAAAGAACCACCTAAGCGACGTGTTCCAACGCCTCGCACAACGGCAGCTCAAAAGGCTCCTGAGAGCTATAATAAAAAAGGGCGTTATCCATTTTCGCTGCATTATGATGTCCGTTATGAGAAGCTTGAAGAGCTTGTCGCATTCCATGGAGCTAAGTCAGCTTCAGATTATCTGGAAAAAGTAATTGTCCAGGAATGGGAGAAGATGCAGCGGAAGCTCAAGAATCAGGAAAGATAAGGCTTATTCCATATATGACCCAAGGAGAAAGACTATGATTATTTTTATTTCCATCAAAAAATTTGTTCAAACTTTCTGGTGGTTGATAGCAGCAATAGCGCTGTATATCTTCTATCAGTCTATTGGTTTAAATATGTTCTTCTTGCTAGTTATTGGATTGCTAGCACTGAAGTTTGTTCCTGTTCTAGTATTGCCAATTATCATCATTGCTATAGGAGTCCATTTCTCAGGCGGCTTTTCGTTCATTGCAGACTTTTTAGAAACAGGGATTCTTATGCTAATAGGTCTCCCTTTTGCCCTCATCACTGGGCTGTTTATTGATGAACAGATAAGAGCCATTAAAGATGCTAAAAAGCTAAAAACTAAATAATGGTTCAACGTAGGAGTCCTTCCATCATCTGCTGGAAGGGCTTTTTTAATTCAGAATTAAAATATATTTGAAAAGAAAATGCTGAATCTATAAAATAAGGCTCGTTATTTCAAAATTAAAGGAGAGGAAGAGGGCAAATGACGACCTTTGATGAAAGAGAACTGAAGGAGCAGCTATTTGAGCAAAATGCGATTAACTTTTATGACTTTGTGACCAAGTATGACGATCAGATGGTCCCAGTTATGAAAGCTAGAGGATACACGTGTGTACATTCTATGGAACGTACAGTTGCTTTTACGTTTGGGGAATTTACCTTCCGTCGCCGTCGATGGAAGAAGGGGGATAAATGGGTAGTTCCAGTAGATGAAAAACTAGGACTAAAGAAGAATGTTCGATTCTCCTGGGAATTTATGTATCAGATTGCTAGATTATCTACGATGATGCCTTATGATAAAGTCACGCAGGTTATTCAACTGACTTATCACATTACGATCACTAAGCCTACAGTAGTTCAAGCCGTTAAGCTTTGTGATAAGCTGCTTGAAGAACGTGCAGCTTATCGTTTCTATGAGGAGTCTATTAATCGAGACAAACAAAAAGTCGATGTTATCTATATTGAAGGTGATGGTGTTATGGTAAAGGCACGTGATGTCGATACAGATAATCGTCATTATGATTTGTCTCATTTCGTAGTGCATACAGGAAGTCATAAAGTTGGGAGTAACCGCTTTGAACTGAAGGATAAAAAGGAATTTGTAGCCCTGGATAATCGCTTAGTTAGGGAACAAGTCTTGGATTACCTTTACAATACTTATGAGATAACTGACCAAACATTGCTGATCACTAATTCTGATGGTGGTCACGGTTATACACCCTATATTTTTAAAGAGATTGCTAAGGCGCTAAAAATCAAACGACATGAGCATTTTTGGGACGAGTATCACGTAAACCAGAAACTAAAAAAGTTCTTCAAGCCCTATTCAGAGGAGCTTCTTGATAGAGCTTTTCAAGCGATTAAGCAACATGACAAAGGGAAGCTTCGTACAGTTCTTGATACAACTGAAGCATTGGTTTTGACTGAAGAAGAACTGGAAGCTTTTGAAGATTTTAAAAGAAAGCTGCTTAATAATTTTCAGTACACTAAACCAGCAGAGCTACGAGGCTTCAGTCATGCAGGTATAGGCATTATGGAAAGTCAACATAGAAAGATTACGTACCGAATGAAGAAACGTGGTATGTACTGGACAGTTTGGGGAGCTGAAACCATGAGCCAAATCATTGTACTTAGCTACGAGGATAAACTACGAGACTTATTTTTTGGTTCCTGGAGAGAAGATTATGAAAAATTAGTTGAGTTAGAATCATTGTCAGCTGGAGCTATCAAGATAAAATTAAATCAAATTAAGCGAGAATATAGCCTTCATAAGTTGAGTAAAAAGGAAAGTCTACGGGCTTTTTGGTTAAATAAGTAGATAAAAAGATATATAACAAGTTATATAAAAACAACCTTTCAAAAGAAAGGCTTTTTGTGCTACAAAATTGAAGAAAATACTTGCTTAGTGGGTTTAGGTGTGTTATAATTTAACTAACTTAATCGAATAAAAAAAGACGAAGGTGCGTCAACACCTCCGCCTTACCGAGTAAGAACCTCACCTTCTTACTCAGTCTCTAATTAATGATACAGGATAAATGTATCACTGTCAAGACTGAGCAAGAAAAATTGTTCAGTCTTTTTGTTTACAACTCGGTTACAAGTTCTTCTCATAAGCCATGGATGAACATTCTAAAAAATTCTACCGCATACATTTAAACTCCCCATTTTACACAGCCTCGTCAAAGTGCTATAATATTAAGGATTACGAATTTAGCTTTGCTAGTTCAGTAGTTCAATGATTTGGAGATTTACGGTGTCCAAATCAATTAATCATGCTAAAATAAAAATAATCTTTACAAAGGAGACTACCCATGGGACGTAAGTGGGCCAATATTGTTGCCAAAAAAACTGCCAAAGATGGTGCTAACTCTAAAGTTTATGCGAAATTTGGTGTCGAAATCTATGTTGCTGCTAAAGAAGGTGAACCAGATCCAGAATCAAATTCAACTTTGAAATTTGTACTTGAACGTGCAAAACAAGCGCAAGTACCAAAACACGTTATCGATCGCGCAATCGATAAAGCAAAAGGTAATACAGACGAAACTTTCGTTGAAGGTCGTTACGAAGGATTTGGACCAAATGGTTCAATGATTATCGTGGATACTTTGACAAGTAATGTGAACCGTACTGCTGCTAACTTACGTACTGCATTTGGTAAAAACGGTGGTAACATGGGAGCATCTGGTTCTGTATCTTACATGTTCGATAAAAAAGGTGTTATTGTCTTTGATGGTGATGACGTAGATAGCGTTTTTGAACAATTGCTAGAAGCTGATGTTGATGTTGAAGACGTTGAAGCAGAAGATGGTGTTGTTACTGTTTACACAGCTCCAACTGACCTTCACAAAGGTATCGAAGCTTTGCGTGCTAACGGTATTGAAGAATTCAAAGTAACTGAACTTGAAATGATTCCTCAATCAGAAGTGACACTTGAAGGTGAAGACCTTGAAGTCTTTGAAAAACTTGTTGATGTTCTTGAAGATGACGAAGATGTTCAAAAAGTTTACCATAACGTATCAGATTTCTAATATCAGATATCGTTGATAAAATGATGGGATATTCAGCCTTTTTGAGCTGAGTATCCTTTTTATTTTTGGTGATAAGCTAAGGCTATCTTGGTGATAAAAAAAATCTATTGGCAATTAGTGCGAATTTAGGATAGAATAAATTTATCACAGTAAAGCAACCTTAAAACTAACGAAAGTGAGGACATCAAATGAAACAAGTCATTGTTGGGATTACAGGAAATATCAAAGAAATGCCAGCTATGTCAGGAATGTATTTTGATGCGGTTTCTCGTCATTTATCAGATGGTGTTAAGGTAGCTGGAGGGGTTCCAATTATCATTCCTGTGGGAACACCAGACCTTGCTAAAACCTATATCAGTATGATTGATAAATTAGTTTTATCAGGTGGACAAAATGTTACGCCAGAATTTTACGGTGAAGAAAAAGAAGTTGATAGTGACGATTACAGCTTAGAACGTGATGAATTTGAATTTGCTTTGGTGAAAGAAGCCATTCGTCAAAATAAACCGATTTTTGCAGTCTGCCGTGGTATGCAATTGCTTAATGTTGCTTTGGGTGGCACACTTAATCAAAAGGTTGATAATCATTGGCAAGATGATATTTCGGGTACATCTCATAAAGTGGAAATTTTGCCGAATAGTCGCGTTAGCCATTTGGTGAAGTCAGGTTCATGGATTAATTCGTTTCATCATCAAAGTGTCAAAGATTTGGCACCTAATTTGATTGCGACAGCGCGTGATGTTCGTGACGGGACAATCGAAGCTTATGAAAGTAAACATGGTGCGCCAATTTTGGGAATTCAATGGCACCCAGAACTTCTTCTAGAAAAAAGTGAAAGTCGTTTGCTGTTCAATTATTTGGTAAAAACATTATAAGATAGATAAAGCTGATGTCAGTCAGTTTTTTTGGTATCCAGATATTTAGGAGAACTGAAAATGGGAAAAGTTTTATTGGAATTGGCAGTTTTATTGATTTTTGATAAAATCTCAGTTGAAACGATTATTAAACAAAAGAATCTGGATTTGACGAGTATTGAGCTGAATACAGATGATAATCCGGATAACTACATTATCTTTTCAAGTGATAGCCAATATCTACAAACAGCTTTTAATAAAGTTGTGAAGAAATTGTATAACAATGGGACTCTGGACAAATTGAGTCAAAAATATTTAGGTGGTAGCTATTTACCAGAAGCATCAGCATTAGAGGTGAACAAATGACAGCAGAACTTTATGAAAAATTAACCAAAATTCGTCGTGATATTCATCAACATCCAGAGGTGTCTGAACGTGAATTTAATACGACAGAATTTCTGAAAAATCATATTTCCAATCTTGGAATTCGCATTGTTGAAACAGGTTTAAAAACAGGATTTATTGCCGAAATTGGCCAAGGTGAGCCAATTATTGCGCTTCGAGCTGATATTGATGCTCTGCCGATTCGAGAAGCCAATACGTTTGATTACGCAAGTAAAAACGGTGCAATGCATGCGTGTGGACACGACTTTCACCAAACAAGTTTACTGGGAGCAGCTGAATTATTAAAGGCAAAAGAAGCTGAGCTTAAGGGAACCATCCGCTTGATTTTCCAGCCAGCTGAGGAAGTGGGGACTGGTGCTGATGCGGTGATTGAAGCAGGTGGTATTGAAGGAGTGTCTGCAATTATAGGCTACCATAATAACCCTCATCTTAAACCGGGGCAAATTGGCTTGCGCTCTAAAGCAATTATGGCTGCGGTTGAAAAATTTAAGGTTACGGTAACTGGTGTTAGCGGTCACGCTGCGCGTCCAGATTTTGGCATTGATACAATTTTGACCATTACGACCATTGTAAATAATTTGCAGGCGATTATCAGTCGAACGGTTTCGCCATTTGATGCGGCAGTGTTATCGGTGACACATATTGATGCTGGGACGACATGGAATGTTTTGCCGGATTCAGGCTATTTTGAAGGGACGATTCGATCATTTACGCCAGAAAATCGTCAGCATTTGCGTGAGCGATTTACCAAAATTGTGAAAAATACAGCCGAGCAATTTGGCGCACAAGTCACTATCGAGTGGGGAAAAACACCAACGGTGACTTATAACGACGAGACGTTGACCCCGCTTATTTTTGAGCATTCAAAACAGTTTGCGGAAGTTTTAGAAGTTGCTCCATTAACAGGAGGAGAAGACTTTGCGACCTACCAAGAACATATTCCAGGCGTTTTTGCCTTGATTGGCAGCAACGGTGATGACAATGCAGCAGATTTACATCATGATACCTTTACTGTAAAAGATGAAGCCCTACCAACAGCTGTTAATTATTATGTACAAAATGCTCTGTATCTACTAGACTATTACCGTTCTAAAAAGGATTAGCCGTGTGTGATAAGTTTTATTTATCACTGTGATAGATTTTAAGTATTTGTTAAGTGAGCTTGGTGATGTTAAGATGTAAGCATACCTTTGAAAGGGAGTTTCAAAAATAGGAGACAATTATGACATTAATGAAAAAAATCCTTGGTGTAACAGGTGTTGCACTAGCCTCTACAACCTTTTTAGCAGCTTGTTCATCAAGCTCATCTTCATCATCTAGTTCTTCAGGAAAGGAAGAAGTTGTCTTTGCAACAGTTGGAACAACGGCTCCATTTTCATATGAAGAAGACGGTGAATTGACAGGTTATGATATTGAAGTCGCAAAAGCAGTCTTTAAAGATTCAGATAAATACGAAGTAACATTCAAAAAAACAGAGTGGTCTTCAATCTTTACTGGACTTGATTCAGGAAAATATCAAATGGGTGGTAATAACATCAGCTATACTGAAGAACGCTCAGCAAAATACCTTTTCTCATATCCTATCGGTTCAACACCGTCAGTACTTGTCGTGCCAAATGACAGTGATATAACATCTTACGATGATATCGGTGGTCATTCAACACAAGTTGTTCAAGGAACGACAACCGCTGCTCAATTGGAAGAATATAATGAAGAAAATGCAGATAATACTGTTGACATCAATTATACAAATGAAAACATCACTCAAATCTTGACAAATTTAAATGATGGCAAATATGATTTCAAGATTTTTGATGCCCCAACTGTTAATTCTGTCATTAAGAATCAAAGTTTGGATAATTTGAAAACCATTGATTTGGAATCAGAAGAGCAACCATACATCTATTTCATCTTTGGACAAGACCAAGAAGATTTACAAGAATTTGTTAATAAACGTTTGAAAGAATTGCAAGAAGACGGTACATTGACAGAACTTGCTGCAAAATACCTTGGTGGAGATTACATACCTTCTGCCAATGATTTGAAAGTTCCAACATCAGATTAAAAAGTGTTGGTTATAGTTTTAAACTATAAGAAAACCTTGTTAATAACAATTTGAAACCTAGAATCAAATAGGATAAAATAAAAACACTTATTAAAACGAAAGAGGACATATCTATGAAATTGAAAAAATTATTTGGATTAGCTAGTGTAGCTTTGGCGTCAACTGTTTTGTTGGCAGCGTGTGGAGGTTCTTCAGATTCATCATCTTCTGATGATAAAACACTTAAAGTTGGTGTCATGACTTTAGATGATGCAACAGAACCACTTTGGGATAAAGTTGAAGAATTGGCAGAAGAAAAAGGTGTTAAGATTGAACTTGTTGAATTTACAGACTATAATCAACCAAACGAAGCCCTTCAAAATGGCGAAATTGATGTCAATGCTTTTCAACACAAATATTTCTTGAGCAACTGGAATTCTGAAAATGATGGAACTTTGGTAGAAGTTGCTGATACGCTTCTTAGCCCAATTCGTCTCTTCTCAGGAACTGACAGCGACGGCGATGCAAAATACACTGACGTTAGTGATATTCCAGATAAAGGGACTATTTCAATTCCTAATGATGCTTCAAATGAAAGCCGTGCCCTCTACCTTCTTCAATCTGCAGGTTTGATTGAATTAGACGTTTCTGGTGATGAATTGGCTACAATTAAAAACATTTCATCAAATCCGAAAAACTTAGATATTAAAGAAGTTGATGCTGCTCAAACTGCTTCTACATTGACATCAGTTGACGCTGCAGTTATTAACAACTCTTATGCACAATCTGCTGATGTTGACTATGACACAACACTCTACAAAGAAGCTGTTGATGAAAACTCAAATCAATGGATTAACGTTATTGCAGCCCAAAAAGGTTGGAAAAAATCAGACAAAGCTGATGCTATCAAGACTTTAGTTTCTGTTTACCAAACAAACGAAGTCGGAAAAATCATCGAAGAAGCTTCAGATGGTGCTGATATTCCTGCATGGGATGGCGCAACACCATCTTCATCATCTTCTGATGACGATTAATATAGCCTATTGAAAATGAAAAATTAGAGGCTGGGATAACTTCCCAGTCTCTAAAGCATTATTTCATATTTTATGGAGAGTTAATAACTTCTAAATTGCTTCTTTGTCGGGAGTGGATTTTAAAATAATTAGCAATATGGTAGAATAGTAACTTGGAGAGTTTTCAAAACTGTGCTACCGATGTGTTTTGAATTTTGAGAGGTAGAAAATGGTAGTAAGTGATAGTAATCAGTTGCAGAAGTTTGGAAATGATGACATTGCTCAATATTATTTTGAGATTTTACGTCAGTTAATTGCTAAAAAATCGATTTTTGCACAGCAAATTGGGTTAGCAGAAGTAGCAAATTATCTAGGCGATATTTTCACTGAAGCTGGTGCTGAGGTGACGATTGACGATACTTGTACGGCTCCGTTTGTTTTAGCACGTTTTAAGAGCAATAGACCTGATGCTCAGACGATTATTTTTTACAACCATTATGATACTGTGCCAGCTGATGATGACCAGCCTTGGTCGTCAAATCCGTTTGAATTAACCGTCCGTGATGGCTACATGTATGGACGTGGTGTTGATGACGATAAAGGGCATATCACAGCACGCTTGACAGCCGTTCAGAAGTATCGCCGTGAGTTTGGAGATTTTCCAGTTAACATTATATTTATTATGGAAGGTTCGGAAGAATCAGCTTCTGTGGGTCTTGAAACCTATCTTGAAAAATACGCTGATGAGCTCCGTGGCGCGGATTTATTGGTGTGGGAGCAAGGTATTTCAAATGCCAAAGGTCAGATTGAAATTTCTGGTGGAACAAAAGGTATTGTCACCTTTGATATGATTGTTGATTCTGCTAAGGTTGATATTCATTCGAAATTTGGTGCGGTCATTGAGTCAGCATCATGGTATTTGATTAATGCAATTGCTAGCCTTCGTGATGAAACTGGTCGCATTTTGGTTGACGGGATTTATGACCAAGTCATTGAGCCAAGTGAGCGTGAGTTGTCACTTATACTAGAACATGCCAATCTTGATGCTGATAACCTAAAAACACTATATGGTTTGAATTTGCCGATGTTGACAAGGGATAAGGAAAAGTTAGTTCGAACGCTTTTCTTTGAACCAGCTATCACGATTGAAGGAATTTCAACAGGATATCAAGGGCAAGGTGTCAAAACAATTCTACCAGCTAAAGCTCAGGCTAAAATGGAAGTTCGTTTGGTTCCTGGGCTTGTGCCAAGAGATGTTCTTCAGAAGATTGAACAACATTTGCAACAATATGGCTTTGAGCAGGTGGAGTTGGTTTACACATTGGGTGAAAAGGCTTATCGTAGTGACATGTCTGCCCCAGCTATTCTCAATGTGATTGAGATTGCAAAGGTATTTTCACCAAATGGTGTTTCAGTTTTACCTACGACTGCTGGTACTGGACCAATGCACCAATTCTTTGAAGCATTAGAAGTTCCGATTGCTTCTTTTGGTATTGGCAATCCAGATAGCCGTGACCATGCTGGAGATGAAAATGTTAATTTGGCGGATTATTACACCCACATTGAAATGATTGAGGAGTTGATTAAGAGTTATGACAAAACCGATTATTAATTTAGAACATATTGACATTACGTTTTATCAGAAAAAACGTGAGATAGAAGCAGTAAAAGACGTTTCTATTACGATTGATAAAGGTACAATTTATGGAATTGTTGGTTATTCTGGAGCAGGGAAATCAACCTTAGTCCGTACGATTAACCTATTGCAGGCACCAACTTCTGGGAAAATTACGATTGGTGATGATGTGACATTTGACAATGGTAAGGTGCAGTTAAAAGGCGCAGCTTTACGTCAAAAACGTCAAAAAATTGGAATGATTTTCCAACATTTTAATTTAATGGCACAAAAAACAGCGCGCCAAAATGTGGCTTTTGCGCTTCGTCATTCAAAATTATCAAAAGAGGAAAAAGATAAGAAAGTTGCTGATTTGCTTGAATTAGTAGACTTGTCAGATCGTGCTGAAAATTATCCTGCTCAATTATCAGGTGGGCAAAAACAGCGCGTTGCGATTGCGCGTGCTCTTGCAAATGACCCAGAAATCTTGATTTCTGATGAATCAACATCTGCCCTTGACCCTAAAACGACAAAACAAATTTTAGCTTTACTGAAAGATTTGAATCAAAAGCTTGGTTTGACTGTGGTTATGATTACGCACGAAATGCAAATTGTTAAAGATATCTGTCACCGTGTTGCTGTTATGCAAAATGGGCACTTGATTGAAGAAGGTTCTGTATTGGACATTTTCTCAAATCCAAAAGAACCATTGACGCAAGAATTTATCAAAACAGCTACTGGTATTGATGAAGCTTTGGTTAAAATTGAAAAGCAAGCTCTTGTGCAACATTTGCCAAAAGACGATTTGCTTGTTCAATTGAAATACGCAGGAACATCAACAGACGAGCCTATTTTAAATCAGATTTACAAACAATTTGAAGTAACAGCGAATATCCTTTATGGAAATATTGAAATTCTAGACGATACACCAGTTGGTGAAATGATTGTTGTACTATCTGGTGAAGCCGATGCGCTTGCTGCTGCCCAAACAGCTATTCTTGAAGATGGAATTGAATTAACTGTATTGAAACGAGGTGCCTAAATGATTGAATGGATTGAGACAAATTTACCAAATGTTTACCGCATTGGTTGGGAAGGAACGAATTCTTGGTCAGATGCCTTTTCAGCAACGCTTTATATGACTGGCTGGTCATTTGTGATTGGTGGCATTTTAGGACTTTTAATGGGATTATTTTTAGTTCTAACTGGACCAAATGGTGTGCTTAGCAATCGTATTGGGTTTAAAATTTTAGATATTTTCACGTCAATTGTTCGTGCCATTCCTTTCATCATTTTGTTGGCTATTTTGAAAGGTTTCACCTATGCTATCGTTGGAACCAACCTAGGTCGAACAGCGGCGCTAATTCCGCTATCAGCAGCGACATTTGCCTTCTATGCTCGTCAGGTTCAAGTTGTCTTTTCAGAAATGGATAGAGGTGTTATTGAAGCCGCACAAGCTTCAGGAGCTACCCTTTGGGATATTATTAAAATTTACCTTAGCGAAGGTTTGCCAGAACTTATCCGTGTCTCAACAGTAACGCTCATCTCACTTATCGGTGAAACAGCTATGGCGGGTGCGATTGGAGCAGGTGGTCTTGGTTATATTGCCATTTACTACGGTTATAACCGCTCAGCAACAGATGTCACTATCGTTGCAACAATCTGTATCCTTATCCTAGTCTTTATTATCCAATTTATCGGAGACTTCCTCACTAAAAAACTAAGTCATAAATAGAAAAAAGCACTTCTGTGAAAACAGAAGTGCTTAATGATTGTTTTGTGCTATTTTATTGTCCATGTCTGTAATGAGACTAGCAAGAGTGATATTCTCGAGAGAAGCTTTAAAATTTTCTTGAACCTCATCAATACGTGGTTGTAAAACGGAGTTCACCACGCGACCAACTGGGCAATTGGGGTTGGTATCATCATTAGCTTTAAAAATAGGCTTGTTTTTATCTTCGACTGCTTGAAAAATATCCCAAAAAGTGAGTTCTTGAGGTGCTTTTGTCAAATGCGCTCCGCCAACACCAGCTTCTACCTTTACGAGTTCAGCTTTTTGTAATTTCCCCAATAAATTTCGGACAATCACAGGATTGGTCTGGATACTGTTAGCGAGAAAGGTAGATGTCACTTTTTCTTTATTTTCAAAATGATAAATAGCTAATAGGATATGGACAGAAGTCGCTAATCGTGCAGAGTAAGGCATTTTTTCTCCTTGTACTAATCTAATTTGTTAAGAGTATTATAGCATATTTTTGTTGTAATTAAAAAACTTACAACTTTTTAGTTGTAACTATTGACATTACATCTGAAGAAGAATATACTATAGATATAGTTGTAATTGAATATATTACAACGAAAATTATTTATATTTTGGAGGAATCATTATGAAAATTGCAGTAGTTGCCGCAAATGGTAAAGCAGGTCAATTAATCGTTGAAGAAGCGCTTAATCGCGGACATGATGTCACAGCAGTTGTTCGTAGTTCTAATAAATCAAAAGCTCAGAAAGTTATTGAAAAAGACTTATTTGACTTAACAAAAGAAGATCTGGCTGGCTTTGATGTGGTTGTGGATGCTTTTGGGGCTTGGACAGAAGACCAACTTCATCTTCACAGCGATTCACAAAAGCATTTAGCAGATTTGTTGTCAGGAACAGATACACGCTTGATGATTGTTGGTGGTGCAGGAAGTCTTTATGTCAATCCTGAACATACCGTGCAATTGGTTGACACACCAGAATTTCCTGCTGTTTTCAAACCATTGGCTAATGCGCAACGTCAATCATTGGCAGAAATTCGTGAACGCAATGATGTCAAATGGACATTTGTTAGCCCAGCAGCAGATTTTCAAGCTGACGGTAACCGTATAGGGCAATATATTCTTGCTGGTGAAGAATTAACTACAAACGATAAGGGTGAAAGTATTATCAGCTATGCAGACTATGCTATTGGCTTTGTTGATGAAATTGAAAATAGCAAACACATCCAAGAACGCATTAGTTTGCTTGGAAAATAAGATAACAAAACACACCAAACTCATTTGAGTTTAGTGTGTTTTGTTAGTAATCATATTATCTATGCTTTTTTGACTTTTGTGATAAATATGCTAAGAATGAAGCCGACGAGGGCAAAGCTAATCCACCCCATTGAGAATTGTCCGAATGGAACAATTGTTGTGAAGAATTCAACGAAGCTCGTTGGAAGTGTGAATAAGCCAGTCATTGTAGATAATGTTGAAAAGGCATCATATAGTGCTGGAATAACAGTGAAACCAATGGTTAAGCGATAAACAATTGGACTATTATTGAAGAATTTATCAAGGAGTACCAAAAGAACAATCACGACTGTAAGTGGGTAGAGAAGGTAAAGAACTGGCAATGACCATTTAATCAACTCAGAAAGACCACCAAAGTAGAAGAATAAAGCAATCAAGGTAAAGATACTTGCCCAAGCAACGTGAGACAATTTTGGTTGTAGTTTGTGGAAATATTCTGCGCAGGCTGTGATTAGCCCTGTTGCTGTCGTTAAGCAAGCAAGGAAAATTGCTGCCGCAAGAACTGCTCGTCCAGTGTTTCCAAGATAGAAATAAGCTGCTTGTCCTAAAACGTTTCCACCATCAATAGCAGCGCCATTAAATGTAAATTGTCCGTTAGTAAGTGTAAATAAGCTTTGTGATGTTGCACCGATACGAGACACAAAAATGTAAATAAGCGCAAGCAATATGGTTGCAATGATACCAGATTTGAAGGTCAAAAGAGCGACTTCTGACTGATTTTTGGCACCGTGTTGTTTACTAGCATTGATAACGATAATGGCAAAAGCAAGGGAGGCAAGGGCGTCCATTGTACCATATCCTTGAATGAGCCCCGCAACAAAAGGGACGTCTTTAAAGGCATTACTAATATCGTTAGCGGCGTTATAAGCAGTACCAATGTCACCAGCTGGTTTGACAAAGGAAGCAATCACCAAGATTGCAAGAATGATAAGAAGCGCAGGTGTCAAATATTTCCCAATACGATCAGCAATCTTGCTTGGTTTAATGGCTAAAATGTACGAAAGACCAAAAAAGAGCAAACCGTAAGCAATTTTTACACCAATGCTATCACCTAAAATTGGTTGAATCCCAATCGAGAATGAAGTAGCACCTGTCCTTGGAATCGCAAAGAAAGGTCCAATTGACAAATAGAGGGCAATCGAAAATAACAAGGCATAGTGGCGTGAAACAGGGCGTGCAAAATCCTCGACGTCGCTAGCACCAGAATAAGCAACAGCAACGACTCCAAGCAATGGCAAAGTGACGCCTGTCAAGCAGAAACCAAGAATAGCCAAGGTTAAGTTACTTCCAGAATAAATGCCTAAAAAGGCAGGGTAAATAAGGTTACCCGCTCCAAAAAATAGAGCAAATAACATGAAACCGATAATGACATAAATATTTTTAAATGGTTTCATATGTCCTCCTAATAATGAAAAATGCTTACAATTACTTTTTAATTGAGCAAAATTGTATGACAAATATTATAGCGAACCGACAAGCTGTCGTCAATAGAAGAAAAGTTCAAAAATGATAAACAAATGCTCATAAAAAGCTGGCAATCCGTGTCCTAAAGCCGCAAAATACGGTAAATAATGACAAAAGAGGTATCATCAAAAAATTTAAATTGTGAAAATATTTGGGAAATAGTGTATTTAAGTGCTGTTATTTAACAAATCTTGTGAGAAGGATGTTTGACGAAGTAGCGGTTTTGTATTATTATAAAAAAGTTATTACTATATGAGGAGTTACTATGAGACATTTTATTGGGGTTTGGAATAGAACTAGCCTAATCAAACGTATCATTATGGGAGTGATCCTTGGTTTAATTCTGGGAGTATCCTTTCCAAAATTATCAGGAATCGGCATTTTGGGAGATTTATTTGTAGGTGGTCTTAAAGCTGTGGCACCATTACTGGTTTTTGTTTTGGTTGCCAATGCTTTATCACAACATGAAGCAGGACAAAAGACTAATATGTCAACAGTTGTCGGCCTTTACCTTATTGGAACATTGGCTGCAGCGCTAGTAGCAATATTAGTTAACTACATTTTCCCGTTAAAATTGACATTAGCCAATGTAGCAGAATCGGATTTATCAGCACCAGAAGGGGTAGCAGAAGTTTTCAAAGACCTCTTACTCAAAGTTGTGGATAACCCTGTCAATGCTATTGCATCTGCTAACTATATTGGAGTGCTGGCCTGGGCAGTTGTCTTTGGGCTTGCGATGCGCAATGCCAGCCAACAAACTAAAGACTTACTACAAACTATGGCAGAAGTAACGTCGCAGGTTGTGCGTTGGATTATTAATTTAGCGCCATTTGGTATTTTAGGTTTGGTCTTTAACACTATTTCTGATAATGGAATCGGAATTTTAGCTAATTATGGTTTCTTGATTGTAACTCTAGTTGGAACAATGTTTTTTGTGGCTCTGGTGGTTAATCCATTAATTGCGTTTGTGATGATCCGTCAAAATCCCTACCCACTTGTTTTTCGTTGTTTGAAAGAATCTGGTTTGACAGCTTTCTTTACGCGTAGTTCAGCGGCAAATATCCCTGTCAATATGAAACTCTGTGAAGATTTAGGCTTGAATAAAGATACTTATTCAGTATCTATTCCTCTTGGAGCAACAATCAATATGGCTGGTGCAGCGATTACGATTAACGTCTTAACACTCGCTGCGGTTAATACCCTCGGAATTAGTGTTGATTTTCCAACAGCTTTCTTATTGAGTGTGATTTCAGCAGTATCTGCTTGTGGTGCTTCTGGTGTGGCAGGTGGTTCTCTCCTATTGATTCCAGTTGCGTGTAGTTTATTTGGTATTTCAAACGATATTGCTATGCAAGTTGTTGGTGTTGGGTTTATTGTTGGTGTTGTTCAAGATTCTTGTGAAACAGCGCTTAACTCATCAACGGACGTTCTTTTTACAGCAGTAGCTGAAAAATCCGTCTGGGGTAAAAACAAAAAAGCAAAACATAACTAATCACCGTAGTTGGGCAAATTGCTCAGCTATTTTTTATATTAAAACCCTTGCTATAACCTGTATTTATAACTAGTTCAAGAAATAAGCTTCTTTAAATTGAACCTTATTTATGATAAAATAAAACAACATCAAAAAGGAGGAAATATCATTTTGAGCAATCATTTACTTGTTTTACAATCGGATTTTGGTTTGGTTGACGGGGCAGTTGCTGCCATGGTTGGAGTTGCCTTGCAGGAAGAGCCAACTTTAAAAATTCATAATTTAACTCATGATATTACTCCTTATAATATCTTTGAGGCCTCTTATCGCCTTTTTCAAACGGTGGAATATTGGCCAGAAGGAACCACTTTTGTTTCAGTGGTTGATCCAGGAGTTGGTTCAAAGCGAAAAAGTGTTGTTGCTTTAACAGAGAACAACCAGTTTATCGTGACACCTGATAATGGCACTTTAACCTATATCAAAACACATGTTGGTATCAAGGCAGTCCGAGAAATTTCAGAGGTTAAAAATAGACGCAAGAATACAGAGTATTCTTATACATTCCACGGACGTGATGTTTATGCTTATACAGGAGCAAAACTAGCTAGCGGTCATATTTCATTTGAAGAAGTGGGACCAGAATTACCTGTTGAAGCTGTTTTGGAATTGCCTGTCGTTGAGACAGAAATTCTGGAGAATGCTGTGCGTGGGGCAGTCGATATTTTAGATGTTCGTTTTGGGTCATTGTGGACATCAATTAAACGTGAAGAGTTTTATACGTTATCGCCTGAATTTGGTGACCGTTTTGAAGTGACCATTTTTAATAACGATATGTTGGTTTACCAAAATCAAGTGACTTACGGAAAATCATTTGCAGATGTGCGAATTGGTCAGCCGATTATCTATATTAACTCACTTTATCGTGTTGGACTTGCTATCAACCAAGGGTCATTTGCCAAGGCTTATAATGTTGGGGTCGGATCTAATTGGCGCATTGAGATTAAAAAATTAGGAGTATCATTATGAAAAATAATTCGATAAAAACCGTTGTTGCGACAGGAATTGGCGCAGCCTTGTTCATTATCGTTGGAACTTTGATTAACATTCCAACACCTATCCCAAATACCAATATTCAATTACAATATGCCGTAATTGCTCTTTTTGCTGTGATTTATGGTCCGACGGTTGGTTTCTTTTCTGGTTTTATTGGACATGCCCTGAAAGATGCCCTTCAATATGGTTCACCTTGGTGGACATGGGTGCTTGTTAGTGGCTTGATTGGTTTGGCTATTGGCTTATTAGCTAAGAAAATCAATATTGAAAAAAGTCCTTTGACAGTAAAAGATTATGTTTGGTTTAATGCTGTACAGATTATTGCTAATGTTGTTGGTTGGGCTTTGATTGCCCCTTATGGTGATATTTTGATTTACAGCGAACCAGCAAGCAAAGTTTTTGCTCAAGGTATTTTATCAGCAGCTATCAACAGTTTGACAATCGCTATTGGTGGTTCCCTCTTGCTTGCAGTATATTCTAAAACACGCACGCAATCAGGTAGCCTAACCAAAGATTAATACATAAGTAGAAGCAGGGGTTCCCTGCTCCTAATCATTTTTTAGGAGAATAGTCATGAAGCCCTTTATTCAATTTAAGGATTTCACTTTTAAATATGATATTCAAGCAGAACCAACGTTAGAATCTCTTAATTTAACGATTGAAAAAGGACAAAAGGTACTCATCATAGGTCCATCAGGTTCTGGAAAATCAACAATTGGTCACTGTCTTAATGGGATTATCCCTAATATTTACCATGGGGAGAAATCTGGGCAGTTTACTATTGATGGTAAAGAAGCATTTGGCTTGTCTATTTACGACAAGTCTCATTTGGTTTCTACGGTTTTACAAGACCCAGATGGTCAATTCATTGGATTAACTGTGGCAGAGGACTTGGCTTTTGCGCTTGAAAATGACTGTGTTTCTTTGGAAGAAATGCAAGAAAAAGTTGCTCATTGGGCAAAAAGGCTTGATTTAACAGAGTTTTTAGACAATCGTCCGCAAGATTTGTCAGGTGGACAAAAACAACGTGTTAGTTTAGCGGGGGTTCTGATTGATGAGAGTCCGATTTTACTTTTTGACGAGCCCCTTGCCAATCTAGACCCAAAATCAGGTCAAGAAATGATTGATTTGATTGACCATATTCATCATGAAGAAAAGGCGACGACGATTATCATTGAACATCGTTTGGAAGATGTGCTCTATCGTCATGTGGATAAAGTCGTTTTGGTGAATGATGGTCAGATTTTATTTGATGGTCATCCAGATGAGCTATTACGGACAGAGCTTTTGATTCAAAATGGCATTCGTGAGCCACTTTACGTAACGGCTTTAAAAGATTTGGGTGTTGATGTGACATCAATGGAACATCTGTCAGATCTAAGTCAAGTTGATTTGACAAATATTACTGTAATGGCGCCTAGTTCAATTCAAGAAGAAGTACCGCAGGATAAGCTTTTAACGGTTGAGCAGCTACATTTTGCTTATCAAGAGAATCGTTCTATTTTGAAAAATATCAATTTTGAGATTAATCAAGGTGAACGGATTGCCATTGTGGGAAAAAATGGTGCTGGCAAGTCAACTTTGGCAAAAGCTATCTGCCAATTTATCACGCCAGAAGGTGATATTCGTTATAGAGGACAATCGATTATGATGGAGTCTATCAAAGAGCGTGCCGAAAAAATCGGTTATGTTCTTCAAAATCCAAATCAGATGATTAGTCAGACGATGATTTTTGATGAGGTGGCGCTTGGACTTCGTTTGCGTGGAGTAGCTGAGCAAGACGTTGAAAAACGCGTGTTGGAAACGTTAAAAGTTTGTGGTTTATATGAATTCCGAAAATGGCCTATTTCTGCGCTGTCTTTTGGTCAGAAAAAACGAGTGACAATTGCTTCGGTTCTGGTAATGAATCCTGAAATCATTCTTTTAGATGAACCGACAGCAGGTCAAGATAAGCGAAATTATACTGAAATCATGAATTTCCTTAATCAGCTCAATAAAGCAGGGCATACCATTATCATGATAACCCATGATATGCAGTTGATGTTGGAGTATTCTGACCGCAGTATTGTAGTGAGCAATGGTGAAATCATTGCGGATTGTTCGCCAGTGGCATTATTCAATCAAAATACTATCCTAGAAAAAGCTAACTTGAAAAAGACTAGCTTGTTTGAATTAGCAGAAAAATTAGCAGTTGACCCAATTGCCTTGACGCATTATTACATTGAAAAAGAGGGAGGTATTCATGGCTAGTCATCTTATTGGTTATCAGAGTGGTCGTGGTTTCCTTTATCAATTGTCAGGTGCCAGCAAATTAATTTTCTTTGTTTTGGTATCGGTTGCTTGTATGACAACCTATGATACGCGTTTGATAGCAGCAATTGGTATTGCTTCCCTTGTTTTGTTTAAAATAGCAGGCATTCGTTGGCAGCAAGTTTCTTTTGTCGTCAAATTTATTGGCTTTTTTGCTTTTTTAAATGTGGTCATGGTGTATTTGTTTGCGCCGAATTATGGCGAAACAATTTATGGAACTAAGACCATTTTGCTACAAGGCTATGGGCGATTTTATCTTACCAGTCAAGAATTATTTTATCTGTTTAACCTTGCTTTGAAATATTTTTGCACGGTTCCGTTGGCTGTCTTATTTCTTATGACAACGCAGCCAAGTCAATTTGCTTCAAGTCTGAATCAAATCGGTGTGTCTTACAAGGTCGCCTATGCAGTTAGTCTGACCCTACGCTATATTCCTAACGTGCAAGAAGAATTTTACATGATTCGAATGTCACAAGAAGCGCGTGGACTGGAACTATCACAAAAAGAAAAACTAATGAAACGTATCAAAGGAAACCTCCAAATTGTCATTCCCTTGATTTTCAGCTCACTTGAGCGAATTGATACGGTGTCAACAGCCATGGAGCTACGTCGTTTTGGAAAAAATAAAAAGCGTACTTGGTACACTTATCAAAAATTCACAACAGCGGATTTGTTGACTATTGTGGTTGCTATTTTACTAGTCATTATTAGTTTGTGGCTTTTCCATCTTAACCAAGGACGTTTTTACAATCCTTGGCATTAAAAAAACGTATAACCCAGAACAATTAGCTGTTCAACGGTTTATACGTTTTTTTCTTATTTCAAATAACCAAGATAATCAAATTTTTCAAACGTATTGTCATTTGCAATGGCAACGACTTCAGTATTGGCTTCAAAAGCTTGGTTGGGATTGATAGGGGTATCAAGACTTGACGTTGATTTTTTACGAATACCGATTAAATTAAGATCGTATTTGTGTCGAAGGTCCAGCTGAACTAGACTTTTTCCAACCCAAGAATCAGGAATAGAAAATTCAATCATAGCAATATTATCCTCGATGTGAATAATATTTTTAATATGGTGTCGAAGCATATTTGAAGCAACTCTTTTTCCAGAGTCGCGTTCTGGTGTGATAACTTTAGTCGCCCCAATGCCGTAAAGCACTTCTTCATAAGTTGCATTTTTGGCTTTGGCCAGAATAGTTTTTACCCCTAATTTTTTACAGTGCATAATGGCAAGAACTGAAGATTCCAGGGTGTTTCCAGTTGCAATTACGACAACATCACATTGCGCAATGCCGACGGCTTTTAAAAATTCAATATCTGTCATATCACCAACAGCTGCCTTAGTTGCCATATCAGCCACATTTTGAACGAGATTTTCATATCTATCTAAAGCAATGACCTCTTGCTCGAATTTATTTAATTCTTCAACAACAGTACGTCCAAAAATTCCTAATCCAAGAACTCCAAAAATCTTTTTTGTCATAATAATTTCCTCTAACCAACATTAATATTTGTTTGTGCGTAGCGAATATCTTTTTCCTTCTTTTGCAAAAGACTAAGTAGTACAGTAATCGGTCCAACACGTCCGATAAACATAAGTGTCATGATGACAAATCGCCCTGCTTGCGATAATTTAGGCGTTAAATCCATGGAAACTCCGACCGTAGCAATCGCAGAAATGGCTTCAAACAGCAGAGCTAATGGGTCATGAAGTGGTTCGAATTCCAAAAGTAACAGATAGCCGATAGTTAAAATAGTAAAGAAAAAGATTAACACGGTAAGTGTTTGTTTTATAGCTTTATTGGCAATAACACGGTGGCGGAAAGTGACCTCATTTTGCCCTGCAAGTTCGGATTTGAAAAGCAAGAAGGCAATTGCAACTGTTGTCACTTTAACACCGCCAGCCGTACCACCAGGAGCACCACCGATAATCATTTGAATCATATAAAGAACATTCGTTGCTGAATGCGTATCAAGATAAGAAATCGTTGCAAATCCAGCCGTCCGCATGGTTACTGATTGGAAAAAGCAGACCATGATCTGTTGAAAAAAGGTGTAGTGCCCAATTGTCTTAGCATTTTTAAATTCAATTAGCCACGTCAATGCTGTTCCAAGCAGTAAAAGTATTCCCGTTGTAGCAAGCACTAAACGTGTCTGATTGCTTAATGAGCGAGAAAATGCAGAGAAGCGATAAGGTTTGTCTTTGATAAAGTGTTTGATAGCTTTTTTTAAATCCATCCAAACAGCAAACCCGATTCCGCCAGATATGATTGCAGTGGTAACCGCCAGATTAACCAAGGGCTTTAGAGCGAATTGTTTAAGGCTAGCATCGCCAAAATTATCAAACCCAGCATTACAAAAGGCAGAGACAGCAAGAAAAATAGCATTAAAAATACCGTGCCCCAAGCCAAAACGTGGAATAAAATCAAAGAGCAATACAATAGCAACCAAGGACTCAATAATAAAAGTGATTTTGTAAGCATTAAAAAGGTAATGTCTAAGGTCATTGTTATTGTCATAGCTAAGCGCTGATTGCAGCAAACTCTGCTCTGATAAATTCATGCGACGACGTAAAAGGTAGGTACTGATTGCAATTAAAGTAACCAATCCTAGTCCACCAATTTGCATGAGACACATTGCAATCACTTGACCGAGTCCATTATAAACACTTGCGACAGGAACGACTGATAATCCCGTCACACAAACCATTGAAACCACATTGAACAAGTGGTCAAGGTAAGTAGTGCTAGGAGCATCGGCATAGTGAACTATCGGGAGTGAGAGTAACAAACTCCCAATAAAAATGACGATGACAAAACTAAACGTTAACCGTCGCGTACTTGTTAAAGATTTAAAAATGCTATTCAAAGAGTATTCCTCCTAAACTCCAAAACGGTTTTCAAAGCCTTCTAAAAGAGCCTTACGGCTCATAACATATTAAAGAGGTTTTTTATTTGGCATCCCAGCCTTACGTGGGTATTTATTTGGTGTTTCTTTTTTCTTTTCAAGAATTGTGATTTGGCGACTATCGCCATTTGGCAATTCATAATGATAATTGTCTATGAGTTTTGAAAAAAGAATTGTCATGGCATTTTTGGCATCTGCCAATTCTTCTTCGGCAGCAGAAGCTTTAAGAGCAATTAATTGCCCACCAACTTTTAAAAATGGGATTGTCAATTCGGTCAATACTTGGAGACGAGCAACAGCTCGTGCTGTTACAATATCATAGCTTGCGCGGAAATGCTTATCTTGACCAAAATCTTCAGCACGTCCATGGTAAAAATGAACGCCCTCTAAGCCAAGTTCATCTGCCAATAAATTAAGAAAATTAATACGCTTATTTAGCGAATCAATGATAGTAACATCAATATCAGGGCATAAAATCTTGATAGGAATACTTGGAAAACCGGCTCCAGCTCCAATATCTAGCAAACAAATCGCTTGATTTGTTATTTTTCCTTGAAGAACGGGAGCAATAGAATCATAAAAATGTTTCAAATAAACCCCCTCTTCATCCGTAATAGCCGTCAAATTAATCTTTTGATTCCATTCAACCAAAAGCTCAAAATAACGTTCAAATTGCTTTTTTTGTGTATCTGTCAACTCAAAACCTTGTTGACTAAGTTTCTTATAAAATTCTTCAGGTGTCATGATTATCAGTAAAGAAAGCATTAGCAGCCTGCAAAACACAAACCACCACAACTTTCTTTAATATCCTTTCAATTCCAATATATGTCATCTTATTTTACCATAAAATCCCATCCAATAACATTCTTAGAAATAGTTATAACATCCGAAAAACTAATTTTCCCCCAGCTTCTTATGTAATCACTTTAAGAATTAAAAGAAAACTGATATAATAAGCCTAGAAAGTATATTTTTATCTATTTATTTTAGTAGTTTATCAAAAGCTTTTGTGTAGCGGTAGGTTACAAAAAGCAACTGATTTTGGAAGGGTATGTCATACCCAAGGAGGAATTTATGATTTTTGTTATTATCGCTATTATTGTTTTAGTAGTTTGGATTATTGCTGTCTATAATGGTCTTGTTAAAAGTCGTATGCAAACTAAGGAATCTTGGAGTCAAATTGATGTGCAACTCAAACGTCGTAATGACCTCATTCCGAATTTGATTGAGACTGTAAAAGGCTACGCAGCTTATGAAGAAAAAACATTTGCTAAGATTACAGAATTGCGCAGTCAAGTTGCTCAAGCAGAAACACCAGCAGAAGCAATGCACGCGTCAAATGCTCTTACCAAACAACTCTCAAGCTTGATTGCTGTTGCTGAAAATTATCCTGAACTTAAAGCTAATAACAGCTTTATCAAGTTGCAAGATGAATTGACAAATACAGAAAACAAAATTTCTTATTCACGTCAGTTGTTCAATACAACAACAGCAAATTATAATGTTAAATTAGAAACTTTCCCAAGTAATATCATCGCAGGTATGTTTGGCTTTAAACCAAGCCAATTCTTGGAAACACCTGAAGATGAAAAAGAAACACCAAAAGTATCATTTGACTTTTAAAAAATGGTGTTTTGAGAAGTTGTTTTAAAGCAACCTTTAATAAAGAAAGGAATAAAATGGAAGGTCTCTTGAAATGGTTGGTGACTTTAACAACTCAAAGAGACTTTCTATTTTCTTAATAAAATCATGTTATACGATCAAATTTCTAGTAACAAGCGAAGAACGGTTGTTTTGATTCTTGTTTTCTTCTTGATTTTGTCAGCTATTGGTGCCGCAGTAGGCTATCTTTGGTTAGATAGCCTAGAATTCGGTGTGGTTATCGCCTTAATCATTGGTGGAATCTATGCTGCTAGTATGATTTTTCAATCTACAAATGTTGTCATGTCAATGAACAATGCGCGTGAAGTCAGCGAGGAAGAAGCCCCAGAACTTTATCATATTGTAGAAGATATGGCAATGGTGGCACAAATTCCAATGCCGCGCGTGTTTATCGTTGAAGATGATTCTTTAAATGCGTTTGCGACAGGTTCGAGTCCTGAAAATGCTGCCGTCGCAGCCACCACAGGATTGTTAGCTGTGATGAATCGTGAAGAATTGGAAGGTGTTATCGGACACGAAGTTAGTCATATTCGTAATTACGATATCCGCATTTCTACCATTGCTGTCGCCTTAGCCAGCGCAGTGACTTTGATTGCCAGTATTGGTAGTCGCATGATGTGGTTTGGTGGGAACAGTCGTCGCCAATCAAATAACCGTGATGAGGGTGGTCTTGGTATTTTGATGCTTCTCTTTTCGATTTTATCGTTAATTTTAGCACCACTTGCTGCAACTCTTGTTCAATTAGCGATTTCACGGCAACGTGAATACCTTGCTGATGCCAGTTCTGTTGAACTCACTCGCAACCCTGAAGGAATGATTAAAGCACTTCAAAAACTGGAGCAATCTTCTCCAATGCATCATCCTGTTGATGAAGCAAGTGCGGCACTCTATATTAATGACCCTATCAAAAAAGAAGAAAGAACAACATCATTGTTCAATACACATCCATCTATTTCGGATCGTATTGAACGTCTTCGTCAAATGTAAGTATTTTTCTCCTTCACACGCTTGTGTGAAGTTTTTTGTTGCTACGTTATTCAATAAGCTTTATTATTGGTAGTAATATGTACAGACAATACTGTAAAAAGTTGGTATAATAGTAAAGAAATTTTAAAAGAGGTAATAATGATGTTTTCAATTTCGGAAATAAAAAAGAATTCAGATGGAATTAGTTTTAATTCTGTTTTAGAAATTAAAGAAAAATTAATAGAACGTACTAAAGATGTGCTAGATGTTAAAGAGATTTTTGTACAAGGAACTATTTCCTACGATGATGGCTTATATCTGTTAAATTATACACTTGATTATACGATTACGTTACCATCAAGTCGCTCAATGTTGCCTGTAGATGTACATCAAGTTGAAGAAGTCTCAGAAATTTTTATTGACGCAGCGGATATTCATGCAAAAGAAGATCTTGTTAGAGAAAATCTTGTCTTAGTACTTGAAGAAGATTATATTGATTTAGAAGAGAGTGCTATTGATAATATTTTATTAACGATTCCAATGCAAGTTTTAAGCGAAGAAGAACAAAATTCTGACACAATGCCATCAGGAAATAGCTGGTCAGTTTTGACAGAAGAACAATATAATGCCCTGCAGAATAAGAAGAAAAAAGAAAATAGTCCGTTTTCTGCTTTAAATGGATTGTTTGAAGATTGATAATATTTTTATTAAAAAAATAAAGTATTCTTGAATTATTGTTAACACTTTGATATACTTTTAAAGTGTTATAGTATACTTATCTTTAATATTTGCTTTGATGATATTATAACAAATCAGCAATAATGCTATAATATTTTTTTAATCAATAAACAAAGGAGGCGCTCTGTATAAGAGTGTATACTTTAGCAAAATAGAGATTTTATAATTTTTAGAATAATAAAATAATAAAAGGTTGGTGACAATGAGTAAAAAGATTTTAATTATTGAAGATGAAAAAAATCTTGCACGCTTTGTGTCTTTGGAATTACAACATGAAGGTTATTCAGTAGTTGTAGAAACAAACGGGCGTTTAGGGCTTCAAACAGCTCTTGATGATGATTTTGACTTGATTTTGCTTGATTTAATGCTTCCAGATATGGATGGATTTGAAATTACGCGTCGTCTTCGATTGGAAAAAGAAACTTCTATTATTATGATGACAGCTCGCGACTCTATTATGGATATTGTTGCTGGGCTTGATCGTGGTGCAGACGACTATATTGTCAAACCATTTGCAATTGAAGAACTCTTGGCTCGTGTTCGTGCCGTTTTTCGTCGGCAAGATGTTGAATTTAAACGAGAACAGGGTAATCAAGGAAAAGAAGGATTGCTTGGTCTACGCTTAAATCCTCAAAATCGTTCAGCGGTTCGAGGTGATGATGAAATTTCGCTTACAAAACGTGAGTACGATTTGTTAAGTGTTCTTTTGTCGAATGTTAATCGTGTAATGACACGTGAAGAACTGTTAGCCAATGTTTGGAGATATGATACTGATATTGAGACAAATGTTGTTGATGTTTACATTCGTTACCTTCGCGGAAAAGTCGATATTCCAGGTAAAGAATCTTACATTCAAACAGTTCGTGGAATGGGCTACATTATTCGAGAAAAATAATGATAAAATGGGAAGAAAAGTCTTTATCTAGAAAAATATCGATTTTCTCTTTGCTTCGGATTCTCCTTGTGTTAACTATTTTTAATCTAATCGTTTACTTTGGGACTACCCAAATCTTTTTAGCACGAGAACGTTACGATGTTGAGCAAGGTGCCGAAGTAGTGAGAGATTTTTTGTCTCAAGAAAGTGCACTGACAGTTGATAATCTTTTGGAGCTGTTGGATGAATATAATGCTACGAGGTCACTTGTTGAGGAAGATGGTACCCAATATATCCTAGATAAAAGTGGTGGTATTGATGATTTGACTTCTGATAATCAAGATGTCGCCATTTTTAACAAGGATAAGCAATTAGTTTTAACGACTGATAAGTCAGTTGCAAATTTTAAAACAGGTACAGTTGGCAAGATAAAAATCTACCGTGCACCTGCTTTTACAGGTTACTATTCAACGGCGAAAGTTTACTCCAAAAACACAAAAGAAGTTATTGGCTATGTGACGCTTTTTCAACACTTTAGCTCCTACTATCGGATGCGATATTGTCTTGTAGCAATCCTTTTGATTACAGAGTTGGCTGAGATGGGGTTAATTTCACATGTTCTTTTCTCTTCGACAAAACGCTTTTTACGTCCGTTGGAAGAATTTCAAGGAGTTGTTAGTAATATTGCCGAAACCCCTGGTGATTTGACTGTCCGTAGTGCTATTCATTCTGGAGATGAAATTGAAGAAATTTCTGCTAACTTTGATAAAATGCTAGACCAAATTGAAGGGTATACTAAAAGACAAGCGCGTTTTGTTAGTGATGTTAGTCATGAATTACGAACACCGATTGCAGTTATTAAAGGACATCTTGGTTTACTGAAACGTTGGGGGAAAGAAGACCAACATATTCTTGAAGAAAGTTTAGATGCTGCTTATCATGAAACGGATCGAATGTCCATTATGGTTAATGAAATGCTAGATATGGTTCGTGTTCAGGGAAGTTTTGATTTACACAAAGGTGAAAAAACAGATTTGAAAAAATCAATTGAATTTGTTTTGGGAAATTTCCGTATTTTGCACCCAGATTTTAATTTTCAATTTTCAACAAGTGTGGAAGAATGTGTCTTTGCAGAAATTTACAAAAATCATTTCGAACAGGCAATTTTGATTTTAATTGATAATGGCGTAAAATATTCTTCTGGAAGTAAAATAATACATGTGACTTTGGACGTCCAAGGAGATGATGCTATTATCAAAGTTCAGGATGAAGGAGAAGGTATTTCTCAGGAAGACCTAAAATATATTTTTGAACGTTTTTATCGAACAGATAAATCACGTAATTGTGTTTCGACACAAGGAGGTCTTGGGATTGGTTTAGCTATTCTTAAGCAGATTGTTAATGCTTATGAGATCAATGTTAGCGTTAATAGTGTTGTTGATGAAGGCACGGAGTTTACATTGGTTATTCCGATAATTAAGGCAAAACAAGATAAAACAGACTGAGTTTTTCTCTCGGTCTGTTCGTTTTTCTAATAAAGCATAATTGAACGGTCAATTTTTTATTAGAAAAGGGACAAGGTTTAAAAAATGGGAAAAGTTTTGGCTGATATGGTCAAACTGGTATTACTTTCCTAATGATTGATTTTATGTTAGAATAAAGTATTAAATTAATTGGTAAAATGGGGTGTTTGCATGCGTTGTCCAAAATGTAATTATAATAAATCAAGTGTTATTGATAGTCGCCAAGCTGAGGACGGAAATACCATTAGACGTCGTCGCGAATGTGAAAATTGTCATACACGTTTCACGACTTTTGAACGTGTTGAAGAATTGCCCTTACTAGTCATAAAAAAAGATGGAACGCGTGAACAATTTTCTCGTGAAAAGATTTTAAATGGTATTTTCCAAAGTGCTCAAAAACGTCCAGTATCAAGCGATGATATTGAACAAGTTGTCTCACGTATCGAGCAAAAAGTTCGTAGTGAGTACGAGGGTGAGGTTCCGAGTACAGCCATTGGTAACCTTGTCATGGATGAATTAGCTGAACTTGATGAGATCACTTATGTGCGTTTTGCCTCTGTTTACAAATCGTTTAAGGACGTTGATGAGATTGAAGAACTTCTACAACAAATTACCAAACGAGTTCATAGTAAGAAGAAAAGAAGTAATTTAAATGAGACCGATTGATGAGTTTTCTTATATCAAAAATAATAAGGTTTTATTAGATTCTGATAGTCTTAGCCAGTTGTATCACCCAGTGATTGGAAATCACGCGGTTTTGCTTTACGATTATTTATTGGCATTTTTTGATAATGGTGTTAAACGTCATAAATTTAGTGAGATTCTCAATCATTTGCAATTAAGCATGCATCAGGCGGAAGAAGCTTTTGCAATTTTGACTGCTGTTGATTTGCTTGTTTTGTACCAAACACGTGATGCTTATGTTTTAAAATTACAGCCAGCTTTGAATCGTGAAACTTTTCTTAGCAATCCTATCTATCGTCGTTTGTTAGAGCAGGAAATTGGAGATGTTGCAGTGGCGGAATTGGATATTAAAATTCCGCAAGAGGCTAGAGATATTTCCAAAAAATTCTCGGATATTTTTTCAGCAGAGGGGACACCAAAGCCAAAAGCAAATGTGTCAAAAAATCATTTTGATTTGGATAGCTTTGAGCGTTTGATGTTGCGTGATGGCCTGCAATTTAAAGATGAAAAAGCAGATGTTGTTTCGATTTACAGCCTTGCTGACCAATACACAATGAATTGGTTTGATACCTATCATTTGGCAAAAAGCACGGCTATTAATGGTAAAATTTCACCACAACGAATGACTGTTCAGTTGGAACAACAAAAAAATACGACATCACAAGATCAAAGCAAAGAGCAATTTGATGCCAAGGAACAAGTGATTATTCGTGAAGCTAAGCAAGCTAATGCAAGAGAATTTTTGGAGAAAATCAAAGCACCACGTCGTGCAGTAGTTACCGAGAGTGAGCGAAAATTATTGGAAGAATTAGCCAACATGAGCTTTTTAGATGAAGTAATTAACGTTATGGTGCTTTATACTTTAAGTAAAACACAGTCAGCTAATCTCAATAAACCTTACATTATGAAGGTAGCAAATGATTTTGCCTATCAAAATATTACGACTGCTGAAGCTGCTGTTTTGAAAATGCGTAGCTTTACCCAACGCAATAAAGACCGTAAAACACAAGCAAAGGTTGCTAAAAGCAATGTCCCTGAATGGACAGCAAAAGAATACAAGCACGTTGCTACTGCTGAAGAAAAGGCAAAATTGGAAGAACTCAAACGTAGCATGTTAGAAGATTAAGGAGCGAATGATGGAAAAAATCGGACAAACCTTGGCTAAACAGCTTCGCCAAAGTCACACAGACCTTAATGAATTGACCCAAGTTATTTTAGCAGATAAGGAAATTGCTGATTTTATCACGTCAAATGGCTTGACTCAGAAGCAAATTAACCGTAGCTTACCTAAGTTTAATCAATTCATGGTGGAGCGTGAAAAATTTCAAAATCAGGATAAATCCTATATTGCTAAAGGTTACAAGCCTGCTCTTAGCATGAATGAGGGCTATGCAGATGTCATTTATTTGGAAACACGCGAGTTAGTCGAGGCTAAAAAACGTCAAGATATTAAAAATCGTGTGACTTTGATTGGTTTGCCAGCTAGTCTCAAACACATTTCAACAGATGATCTTGATTTAGGAGACCCAAATCGTATTGAAATTTACAATTATTTGAACGATTACCAAAAAAATCTTGAGACTGGAACTCAAAAAGGGCTTTACGTTTTTGGAAATTTTGGTGTTGGGAAGTCTTATTTGATGGCTTATCTAGCAAATCGTTTATCTGCCAAGTACGGCAAGTCAACGACCTTGCTTCATTTTCCGACTTTCTGTGTTGATATTAAAAATGCTATCAATACAGGAACGGTGAAAGAGCAAATTGACCAAATCAAACAATCTGAAATTTTAGTTCTTGATGATATTGGGGCAGAGCAACAAAGCCCATGGATTCGTGATGATGTTTTGCAGGTTATTTTACAATACCGCATGCAAGAAAATCTCTTGACATTCTTTACATCAAATCTTGATGTTAAAGGACTTGAAGAACATTTTGCGGCATCACGTTCAGGTGATGAAACATGGCAAGCCAAGCGTGTCATGGAACGTATTCGTTATTTGGCTCGTGAAATTCATTTACAAGGTGATAATCGTCGCTAATCGTAAATCATTAAAAGTGATAAAATAGATAAAAGAATTTGAAAGGAATAAATTCGACAAAGGGATTCTTGAGAAATCAAAATGTCTTTCGTGTGGAAAAAAATCCACTTAAAATAGTTTAGACTGTTTTAACGAAGCTGGTACTAGAAGAATTATGGCTTTACCTACAGTTGCTATTGTCGGGCGTCCAAATGTTGGAAAATCGACTTTGTTTAACCGTATTGCCGGTGAGCGCATTTCAATTGTGGAAGATGTCGAAGGTGTTACACGTGACCGCATTTACACAACGGGTGAATGGCTTAACCGCAAGTTTTCATTGATTGATACTGGTGGTATTGATGACGTTGATGCACCATTTATGGAACAAATCAAACACCAAGCTGACATTGCGATGACTGAAGCAGATGTTATCGTGTTTGTGGTTTCAGGAAAAGAAGGCGTTACAGATGCTGATGAATATGTTTCAAAAATCTTGTATCGTACTAATAAACCAGTGATTTTAGTGGTCAATAAAGTTGACAACCCTGAAATGCGTAGTGATATTTATGACTTTTACTCACTTGGTCTTGGGGACCCATATCCAGTATCATCTGTTCACGGTATTGGTACAGGGGATGTCTTGGATGCTATCGTTGAAAATCTGCCTGTTGAGGAAGAGGACGAAAATCCAGATATTATCAAATTCAGTTTGATTGGTCGTCCAAACGTTGGTAAATCAAGTTTGATTAATGCGATTCTTGGTGAAGAACGTGTGATTGCAAGCCCAATTGCAGGGACAACACGTGATGCTATCGACACAAACTTTACGGACAGCGACGGTCAAGAATACACAATGATTGACACCGCAGGTATGCGTAAATCTGGTAAGGTTTATGAAAATACTGAAAAATATTCAGTAATGCGTTCAATGCGTGCCATTGATCGTTCAGACATCGTTCTTATGGTTATCAATGCCGAAGAAGGAATTCGTGAGTACGATAAACGTATTGCAGGATTTGCTCACGAAGCTGGTAAAGGAATCATTATCGTTGTTAACAAATGGGATACAATTGAAAAGGACAACCATACAGTTGTAAAATGGGAAGAAGATATTCGTGATCAATTCCAATTCTTGTCATATGCACCAATTGTCTTTGTTTCAGCGGCGACAAAACAACGCTTGAACAAATTACCTGATATGATTAAGAAAATTAGCGCAAGCCAAAACAAACGTATTCCGTCAGCTGTGCTTAATGATGTTATCATGGATGCTATTGCTATCAACCCAACACCAACAGATAAAGGGAAACGTTTGAAAATCTTCTACGGCACACAAGTTTCTGTTAAACCACCAACGTTTGTTATCTTTGTTAACGAAGAAGAACTCATGCACTTCTCATATATGCGTTTCTTGGAAAATCAAATCCGTGCAGCTTTCGGCTTTGAAGGCACACCAATCAATTTGATTGCCCGCAAACGTAAATAAGATTTAAAAGCACCGTTTGTGGTGCTTTTTTTGCTGCATTTGGAAAATATCGCTAAAAATAAAATTAAAAGGATTATTTTTTCAAGCTAAAGAGGGCTGAATTTGATATAATAAAAGGATAAGGAAAAAGGTGGTGGCTAAGAGTGGGTAGAATGATTCCAGGTCGAATTCGCAATCAGGGAATAGAACTTTACGAACAAGGTTTGGTTGATATTGTTAGTAAACAAGAAGAAGTAATTCAAGCGAAAGTTGGTGTACATCATCTTCAGTATGCTTTAGAAGATGAACAAGTGAGATGTGATTGTGATCTGTTTGCCAAGAAAAAATATTGTGAGCATTTGGCGGCTTTAGAGTACTTCCTAAAGAATAATACAGAAGGCAAAGAGTTGTCAGATGAGCTTAGTTCACATCAAGAAATTCAGCAAGAAACGAAAAAAGTAACCTCATTTGGTAGTGTCTTTCTGGACGGCTTGGTTATCAACGATGACGACACAACAAAATACCGTTTAGCAGCTTATGGTAATCAGAGCCCCTATTCATCAGATTATTGGTGGACGTTAAAAATTAATCGTTTGCCTGATGACCGTGCTTATGTTGTCCGAGACATTAAAGCCTTTTTAGCGATTATTAAAAGCGAAGGCTATTATCAAATTGGGAAAAATTATTTTGAACCTTTGTCTTTGATTCAATTTGATGAGGCTAGTAAAGACTTAATTCAATTTTTATGGCGTGTCTTGCCAGATAGTGACCGTGTTGATTTGGAGTATATTTTGCCAAATCACGGTCGAAATCTTGCGTTGACAAGTGGGACATTTGAGGAAGGCATTTCATTGTTAAACGCGCTTTATGATTTCTCATTTGAACACAATCATCAAAATTATGGGCAACTGGTTTTTAGACCATTAGATGCCTCAGAAGGGCTGTTGTCATTTAAAGTCATGGTTCACCGTCAATCAATTGAACTAATTATTACAGAAAAAACATTTCAGCCACTTTTTGACAATACTTTCTTATTTACAAATGGTATGATTTACGGTTTGAATTTGAAACAACAAAAAATCTTAGCCGCTGTTCGTAGTCTGCCGATTGAGTCTGATTTAGCGAAGCATTTGTTCTTTGATTTGGATGACCAAGCAAAATTAGCTGCTAGTTTGCTTGATTTTAAAGAGCTTGGAGTGGTTGAAGCTCCGAAAAGTTTTGAAATTCATGACTTTGTACCTTCTTTCCATTTAATGTTAAATGAATACCAAGAGATTGCTTTAAAGGTGACTTTTGATTATGGTACGGTTAAGGTCAGTAGTAAACGTGAACTCGAAGACTTACCATTTGCTAGTCATTTTAAGCATGAAGAACGTGTGTTTAGGACTTTAGAAGCAAATGGCTTTGCTGCCTCGTTTTCATCTTACCATGCACCTTTGGCGAATGAAGATTTATACGACTTTTTTACCAATACTTTGGAACAATTGGAACGTTTAGGTAAGGTAATCCTGTCTGATGATCTTGAGGAAATGCGTCAGTTTGAGCGCCCACAAGTTTCTGTTCAAACAAATGGTGGTTTGTTGGATATTTCTTTTGATTTTTCAACTATTTTTGAAAACGATATTGATGCTGCCTTAGAAGCACTCTTTAAAAATCAACCCTATTTTGTGAATGATGCTGGTAAATTAGTTGTTTTTGATGAGGAAACACAACGTGTCAGCAATGCTTTGCAAAAATTACGAGCTAAGCAGCTGAAAAATGGGCATTTACAATTAGAAGCCATTTCAGCGTTCCAAATTTCAGATTTATTCCAAGACAATGATCGTGTGACATTTTCAAAAGAAGTTGAACAATTGGCACACGATTTGAGACACCCAGAAAATTTTGAGGTTACGATTCCGGAATTAAACACGCAGTTGCGAGATTATCAGACGACTGGTGTTCGTTGGTTATCTATGCTTGACCATTACGGATTTGGTGGTATTTTAGCTGATGATATGGGACTCGGTAAAACCTTACAAACAATTGCTTTTCTAACCTCTAAATTAACGCCAGAAACACGCATTTTGATTTTATCGCCGTCAAGTTTGATTTACAATTGGCAGGATGAATTTACCCGCTTTGCACCAGAAATTGATGTCGTTGTGGCTTACGGTTTAAAAGCAGTGCGTGATGATATTATTTCGCAAAATCATCAGGTTGTGATTACTAGTTATTCCTCTTTCCGTCAAGATTTTGACGAATATAGTCAATTGAATTTTGATTATTTGATTTTGGATGAAGCGCAAGTGATGAAAAATACACAAACGAAGATTGCTCATTATTTGCGCCAATTTAAGGTTAAAAATTGTTTTGCTCTTTCTGGAACACCGATTGAAAATAAATTATTGGAAATCTGGTCAATTTTCCAAATTGTTTTACCAGGATTATTGCCAGATAAAAAACGTTTCCTCAAAATGGAAGCTAAGCAAGTGGCACGTTTTATTAAGCCATTTATCATGCGTCGCCGTAAAGAAGAAGTTCTTCCAGAATTACCAGATTTGATTGAAATTAATTATCCTAATGAGCTTGATCATAAGCAAAAAGCGATTTATTTAGCACAGCTTCGACAAATGCAAGAAACGATTGCAGGAGCATCTGATGCCGATATTAATCGTCGTAAGATTGAGATTTTATCAGGTATTACGCGTTTGCGGCAAATTTGTGACACACCAAGTCTCTTTATGGATTACAATGGTGAAAGTGGCAAACTAGATAGTCTTCGCACTCTCTTGATACAAGTTAAAGAAAATGGACACCGTGCTCTTATCTTTTCACAATTTAGAGGGATGCTTGATATTGCAGAAAAAGAAATGGAAGAGCTTGGTTTAACTTCCTACAAGATTACAGGGTCAACACCAGCGAATGCCCGTCAAGAAATGACACGAGCTTTTAATAATGGCTCAAAAGATACCTTCTTAATTTCTTTGAAAGCAGGTGGTGTAGGACTTAACTTGACTGGTGCCGATACGGTTATCTTGATTGACCTTTGGTGGAATCCAGCTGTTGAAATGCAAGCCATTAGCCGTGCTCATCGTATTGGTCAAAAAGCAAACGTCGAAGTTTATCGCTTAATTACACGCGGAACCATTGAAGAAAAAATTCTAGAAATGCAAGAAAGCAAGAAAAATCTTGTAACAACGGTACTTGATGGTAATGAAACTCGTGCTAGTATGACCATTGAAGACATTAAAGAAATTTTAGGTGTCGATTAATAATCTTAACGTCAGTTTTTCAGCTATGAAAGACTGACTTTCTTTTGTGAAAACTTTGAAAAAATACCTGAATTAGTTTATAATAAAAATGCTACAAAGTTGGGGTTTGATTTGAGCTAATTTTGGTTTCTAACTTTATTTTGAGATGGAATCTTTGAGTTACTAGGACGTAGGTCATGATAGTGACTATTTGCCTTGACTTCTTAGTGAGTGATGATAAGTAATTGGCATAGTGTGTTGAGAAAGGAAGTGATGCTGTGAGTAAAACTGTAAGACGCTTTCCCTTAGTTGCTGATGGTGAGCCAGTAAGTAATCCATCAAAAGCAATGGCTTTATACGAAAATGAAGATTTAATTACCAATATTCATGGAACTTATCATGAAAAGGACTACGACAACGTCACTAGAGACGATAACTTTGTTGGAAATATAAAAAATGATGCAGAGCGCATAAAAACAGTTAGCGAAGGTAAATCTTATGCGGAATTAGCGCGCGATGAAGCGAGACGAGATATTAAGAAAAAGCGTCAAGCTTACTTATCTAACGACGTTAAAAAGATGCCGTCAAAAGCAACTTTTCAACAACAACTAAAGGCTACTTTACCTAAAACTCCTGCTAAACCGACTAATAAACTTAGTCATTTAACAGAAAAAATGCATCAAGAAGACTATATCTTGGCAGAAATTCCCGTAACGTATAAAGAGCCAGATAATTCTTCTGTACCAAAACCAAAGAAAAACAACTATGATTTCTTGAAACGTAGCCAAATTTACAATAAGGAAGCTCAACAAAGCCAAAGGGAGCATAAGGTTGCTCAAGAGTTAAATTTGACACGCTTTGATGACGCTAATTAAACTGCCTAGCAGTTATTAAATAGAGGAGAAAAAATGTCTAAAACCTATCATTTTATCGGAATTAAAGGATCTGGTATGAGTGCCCTTGCCTTAATGTTGCACCAAATGGGACATAAGGTTCAAGGGAGTGATGTTAGTAAATATTACTTTACACAACGTGGTTTAGAACAAGCAGGCATTAAAATCTTGCCATTTTCTGAAGACAATATCACATCAGACGTTGAATTAATTGCCGGTAATGCTTTCCGTGAAGATAATAATGTTGAAATTGCCTATGCCGTTAATAATGGCTTTAAATTCAAACGATATCACGAATTCCTAGGTGATTTCATGCGCCAATTCACAAGTTTTGGTGTTGCAGGTGCACACGGAAAAACATCAACTACAGGTTTGTTGTCACATGTATTAAAAAATATTACAGATACCTCTTATTTGATTGGTGATGGTACTGGTCGTGGGTCAGCTAACAGCAACTATTTTGTTTTTGAGTCTGATGAATATCAACGCCATTTCATGCCTTATCACCCAGAATATTCTATTATTACAAATATTGACTTTGACCACCCTGATTATTTCAAGAGCATCGATGATGTTTTTGATGCATTTAATGACTATGCAAAACAAGTTCAAAAAGCTTTGTTCTTGTATGGTGATGATGCTTATCTTCGTAAAATCACGTCAGATGCTGACATTTACTACTATGGATTCAAAGATACAGATGACTTTGTTGCCTATGATATTGTTCGCACAACAAACGGTTCTGTTTTCAAAGTGAGACACGGTGATGAAGAACTTGGTTCATTCCATCTTCCAGCGTTTGGTCTCCACAATATTTTGAATGCGACTGCCGTTGTTGCCAATCTTTATATCGCTGGTATTGATATGGAATTGGTAGCAGAGCATATGAAGACATTTGCAGGGGTTAAACGTCGTTTCACTGAAAAAGTAATTAATAACACGACTATTATCGATGATTTTGCACACCATCCAACTGAAATCATTGCGACACTTGATGCTGCTCGCCAAAAATATCCAAGCAAGGAAATTGTAGCGATTTTCCAACCACACACCTTCACACGTACAATTGCCCTTTTGGATGAATTTACGAATGCTTTGAATCAAGCAGATTCTGTTTACTTGGCACCAATCTATGGTTCAGCACGTGAAGTTGACCACGGTGATGTTAAAGTTGAAGATTTAGCTAGTAAAATCCAAAAATCAGCTAAGGTGATTAGTCTTGAAAATGTATCACCACTACTTGACCATGATAGTGCCATTTATGTTTTTATGGGGGCTGGTGATATCCAAATGTATGAACGTGCTTTTGAAGAATTGTTAGCAAATTTGGCTAATAATACGCAATAAAAAATGTGGTGAAAAGGAGCAAAGAGCTCTTTTTCTTTTGAGGATGATTCTATGATGATAAGGAATGTATGTCTTGAGGATTTACAAGATATTATAGATATTGAACGCAAGAATTTCTCTGCAGAAGAAGCAGCAAGCCTAAAAGATATGAAGGAACGCATTCTGACTATTCCAGATACTTTTTTAGTAGCTGAGATTGACGGAAAGATTTGTGGCTATGTTGAAGGACCTGCCATTTTTCAACGCTATTTAACAGATGATTTATTCCATCAGGTTGTTTCAAATCCAGTTGACGGAGGATTTATTGCAATCACAAGCCTTTCAGTGGCTCCTGATTTCAAAGGACAAGGTATTGGAATGGCTTTACTGGCGACAATGAAAGATTTAGCAATTGCTCAAAAACGTATAGGGATTACACTTACTTGTCATGAGAATTTAATTTCTTACTATGAAAGAAATGGTTTTAGCGATGAAGGTGAATCAGAATCTACCCATGGTGGTTCTAGTTGGTATAACATGGTCTGGGAATCACCAATGATTGAGTGATGACATTATTAAGAATAGATAACAAACCACCCCCGTCAGTTGATTTTGCGCTATTTTTAGGTTATAATGGCGATTGATTAAGATTAGGAGGATAAGCTTTGACCGAATTTAACGACGATAAGCCAAAAACTCAAAAAGAAAAAAGTTTCAAGGAGCAAATTTTAGCTGAGTTAGAGGAAGCCAGACGTTTGCGTAAGCAACAAGATTTAGAACTTCAGCAGAAAGAAAGAGAAGCAGAGGAATTTGCACGTAAGACCGCAGAATTAATGGCAGAATACGAAGCTGAGGAACGAAAAGAGCGCCAAGAGGCGGAAATTCATGAAGAAAAGCACCGCCTTGAAGAAAAAGCTCAAACAGCTATTGCTGAAAACCAGATTGAAACGACGATAGATGACAAAGAGATTAATGATGTTTTGAAAACTATTAATCAAACTTTTAATCCCAACAGTTCAGTTTCAGAGGGGAGTGCTGAAAACGAACAGGAAAGTTATCTTGTCCGAGCAACAGATGGTGTTGGTTTTGCTGGTATTCCAGATATTCCTGAAGAAATTACAAGTGATGATTCTCAAGTTGCTGATTCTAATATTCAAGCCGATGAAAACGTTCAGGCTGCAGAAAGCATTACGGATAGCTCAGCAGAGACTAATATAGACTTGGAGAAAAACGTGGGAACAAAACGCAAAAGAAAACGCCAAAAAACCGATAGTTTGGCACGACGTATTGCCTTGTTCTTGATAACAGCTATTATTATTGCTTTATTGGCAACTGGTTTTTTTGTTTATCGATATGTTGATAGCGCTGTCGGAGCACTTGATAGCACATCAACAGAGTACGTTACCGTTGAAATTCCAGAAGGTTCAGGAAACAAATACATCGGACAAATTCTAGAAAAATCTGGTGTTATCAAGAGCGCAACTGTCTTTAATTACTATACAAAATTCAAAAATTATAGTAATTTCCAAAGTGGCTATTATAACTTACAAGCTAGTATGGATTTAGAGGAAATCTGTAAACTTCTTAAACAAGGTGGGACCGCAGAGCCAGAAGAACCTTCTCTAGGAAAAATTCTGGTGCCAGAAGGCTATACCATTAAACAAATTTCAGAAGCTGTTACAAAAAATACAGCGGATGATGATTCATCAACATCTTTCACAGCAGATGACTTTTTGTCGGTTGTTCAAGATGGATCTTTCATTTCAAAAATGGTTGAAAAATATCCGAAATTATTAGCGAATTTACCAAGTGCAGATGAGGCGACGTATCAATTAGAAGGTTACCTTTTCCCAGCTACTTATAGCTACTATGAAGATACAACCATGGAAGATTTGGTTGAGCAAATGATTTCAACAATGGATTCGTATATGTCTAGTTACTATGATACGATTTCTGAAAAAGGTATGACTGTCAATGAAGTGCTTACGCTAGCCTCATTGGTTGAAAAAGAAGGTTCAACAGATGATGACCGTCGCAATATTGCAAGTGTCTTTTACAACCGTTTAAATGCTAACATGGCTCTTCAAAGTAATATTGCTATTTTGTATGCTATGGGCAAACTTGGTGAAGAAACGACATTATCAGCGGATGCAAGTATTGACACATCCATTGATTCACCGTATAATGTTTATACCAATACTGGTTTGATGCCTGGTCCAGTTGATAGTCCAAGCTTGTCAGCTATTGAGGCGACTATTAATCCCGCTTCAACGGATTACTACTATTTTGTAGCCGATGTGAATACAGGAGCTGTTTATTACTCAGAAACCTATGAAGAGCATGAAGCAAATGTTGAAAAATATGTTAATAGTCAATTAGATGAATAATAAATACTGACAAACATGGTGTGCTTCACATCATGTTTGTATTTGTAGATTATCCAAATAAATTTTAGAAAAGAGATAGAAAATGGCAGAAAAAACTTATCCAATGACCCTCGCTGAAAAAGAACAACTCGAACAAGAATTAGAAGAATTAAAATTAGTTCGTCGTCCAGAAGTTGTCGAACGTATTAAAATTGCACGTTCATATGGTGACCTTTCTGAAAACTCAGAATACGATGCTGCTAAAGACGAACAAGCTTTTGTTGAAGGACAAATCCAAATTTTAGAAACTAAAATTCGCTATGCTGAAATCATTGACAGCGATGCTGTTGCCAAAGATGAAGTAGCGATTGGTAAAACTGTTACTGTTGAAGAAGTTGGTACAACTGATAAAGACGTTTACCATATCGTCGGTGCAGCTGGTGCTGATATCTTCTCAGGACGTATTTCTAACGAAAGCCCAATTGCGCAAGCTTTAATTGGTAAAAAAACAGGTGATATTGTTACTATCGAATCACCTGCAGGAAGCTACGACGTTAAAATCGTTAGTGTTGAAAAAACAGCTTAATAAAGTCAGAGCCCCACAAAGGGCTTTTAGAATGTAGATAAACCTATTTTTAACTGAGATAAGTTATAAATAATTATTGTCTCTGTTTGTTTTCAGGATTATTTGCGAGTGAAGCGAGCAAGAAAATGATACTTTGTGCCGCTTAAACAATCTGGGAGATTGTTAGAGATCTTATCTAGAAATAAAAAAGCGAGGAACCTAAGGGAAGTATCGAAAAAGACTTTTTCTTGAAGTTAAAAATTAAAAAGGAACAGGAAGTGCTAAACTTCCTGTTCCTTTTGGTTTTAGTTTTATTATTTACGTTTACGTTGTTTACCAGCGTTGCGGTTGCTTTTCTTAGGTTTGTTGCTAAGTTGTGCATTGTTAGCAGCTGGTGTTACGTCTTTACGAACTTTTGATTTGTAAGTTTTTGGTGGATTTTTTTCAAATTCAGCAGCAATTTTCTGACGAAGTTTTGGTTTGATGATGAGCATAGTAATCAATTGTTGGATGATTGAGAAGAAACCACCGACTAACCAATAAAGGAGAACACTTGCTGGCATGCTCATACCGAAGAATACCATCATAAGTGGCATAGCGTACATCGTACCTTTCATCGCAGCACGTTGTTCTTCAGCAACACCTTGCATAGACAACCATGATTGGAAGAGGTACAAGACGGCGATAACGGCTGTTAGAGGGATACTGCGTGTGCCAAGGTCTATTCCTAAGAAAGTACTTTCAGAGACACCTTGTGTGTATTGCGCAGCAAAATACATTGCTGAGAAGAATGGCATTTGGACGAGAAGTGGGAGACATCCCATACCACCAAGCATATTGATGCCATTTTCTTTTTGGGCAGCCATCAATTCTGTTTGGGCAGCTAATTTTTCTTCTTGTGTTGTTGCATTACGCATACGCTCGTTGATTGGTTCAAAGATTGGTTTAAGATAAGCCATCTTTTCAGATTGATAGCTTGCTTTCCAAGATTGGTAAAGTCCGAGCGGTAGAATAATACAACGAACAATGATAGTTACTAAGATAATAGCTAAACCAAAGCCAAGTCCAACATTATTAGCAAAATATTGGATAAGTTTTGCCATTGGTTCACCAAGAATGTACCAGATAGTACCAGTAGGATTACCATTTGAATCACGACTGACACAACCAGTTAGTAAGAACAATAACGATAAGCTGAGTCCTGAAAAGAGGACACGATTTAGTTTCTTTTTCAATAGATTATTTCCTTTTATTATAATACCCTACTATTTTACTGTTTTTTGGGCAATTTCTCAATACATCTGTAGTCTTATTTTTTAGTGTATTAGTTGACAATGCGAAAATCAGTGAAATCTTCGAAATTAGCAATTTTAACATCAACATAGGTAACCTTTGACCATTGTGAAGGACCTTTGCGAATTTCTTGGATGAATTTAGCTATTTTAGCTGAGTCCTCGGATTGAGCGAGAATTTCTACGGTGCCATCGTCATTATTCCAAACGCGACCATAAATATCCCCGAGTTCAAGGGCTAGGGCATAAGTCGAATAACGGAATCCAACACCTTGAACACGCCCTGAGACAATTAAGCGTACTTTTTTCATCTCACTTTCCTCCTTATAAATACTTGTTAACTTTATCTAGTTTTATTATAACATAAGCAGTTTATGACTGCTTATGTTATAATAGTCATAAAGTTAAAAAAAGAATAGTTAAGTAAGATTACTGATTAATGATTACTGGAATTGGTAGTTGTTAACTCAAAAATTAGTGAGGAATATATGTCCGAAAAACGTCCAAGACTTGAAGATGTAGCTGCTTTGGCGGGTGTTTCCAAAACAACTGTTTCCAGAGTTTTAAATAATAGGGGATACTTAAGTAAAGAAACAATTCAAAAAGTTAATGATGCAATGAAAGAAATAGGCTATCAGCCAAATATTATTGCACGACAATTCTATACACAAAAGACTAACTTAGTCGGACTTATCTTCCCTACTATTAATAACCCATTCTTTGCGCAACTAGAAGCTGAAATGGAACTTCTTTTGTACAAAAAAGGATATAAAGTTTTAATTGGTAATTCACAAAATGATCCAGATAAAGAAGAAGATTATTTGAATCAATTACTGAGTCATCAGGTTGATGGTTTAATTGTTGGGGCGCATAACCAGGGGTTAAGTGAGTATCAAAACAGAAACTTACCAATTGTTTCTATTGATAGAATTATGAATGAGGATATTCCTGTTATTTCTTCGGATAATTACCAAGGTGGGAGGATAGCTACAGAAAAACTAATTTCTGCTGACTGTCAGTATATCGTACATACTAATGGTCCTATAGAATTACAGACACCAGCTCAGAAGCGTCGTATTGGTTATGAAGATACCATGATAGAACATGGATTGACACCAATAACTTATCATCTTGACTTTAATATTAGTCAGGAAGAAAAAAGGGAGTGTCTACGTCACATTTTTGTAGAACATCCGGAAGTTGATGGTATTTTTGCATCTAATGATACTGATGCAGCTATTTTGTTATCTTTAGCACAAGAATTTGACCGTAATGTTCCAAATGATTTAAAAATTATTGGATATGATGGTGCAGATATGGTACGCTTATTACTCCCCCATCTTTCGACTATTCAGCAGCCTATCAATGAGATGGCTGAACTAGCAGTAACCATTTTAGATAATCGGATTAATGGTAAAGGTGACGAAACTACTTCATATACATTACCGGTGAAACTGATTGAAGGTAAAACTTGTTAAATATAAGCAGAAGTAATTAATATTTTTTACAACAGACTCTACATTCTATTTATATGAGAATGTAGAGTTTTTTGCTTGTTTTTACAAGTATATAAAATGTCACATTATTCCTAAAATAATAAGTTAGTATTTGGGTTAAGTCAATGGTGCTACTGGCTAAGATTTTTTTATTTTTTTTGCAAAAAAATATATCAACCGGTTGACATATGAAAATGTAAGCGTTATAATATAACTAACTTCTAGAGGAAAACGATTACATTATATGTTAACCGGTTGATATAAAAAGAGGATAATTATGAATGAAATGACTGTTACTAACCAACGTTATCGCCTTAACTATCATTTAATGGCCAAATCAGGATGGATTAATGATCCTAATGGTTTATCATATTTTAAGGGGTATTACCATATCTTTTATCAATATTATCCATATGACTCTGAGTGGGGGCCAATGCATTGGGGACATGCTAGAAGTAAAGATTTGGTTCATTGGGAAACACTACCAGTTGCTTTAACACCAGGAGAAAGTGAAGATGGCTGCTTTTCAGGTAGTGCGATTGAGTATGATGGAAAATTATGGTTGATTTATACTGGTCACCATTATACTGATCCAACAGATCAAGAACAATTTTATGAAGATCAGAATCTTGCCTACAGTACTGATGGTATCCATTTTACAAAATATGAAGGTAACCCTGTTTTGAGAACACCTGTCGGTAACACCAAACATTTTAGAGATCCAAAAGTTTGGCAAGATAGTGATAATTTCTATATGGTTTTGGGAAGTCAAGAGGAGAATGGATTAGGTAGAGCGTTGCTATATCGTTCTAAAAATTTAATTGATTGGGAATTTATTTCAGTATTATCACAAGCTATCGATTGTGATAGAGAAGGTTTTATGTGGGAATGTCCAGATTTCTTCAGATTAAATGGAGAAGATGTTTTACTAATGTCGCCACAAGGAGTCCAAGAAGATGGTGATAAATACCGTAACCTGAATCAGACAGGCTATTTACTTGGACAATTAGATGACAACAATGGTGTCTTCCATCGTGGGGAGTTTTTCGAGATTGATAATGGTCATGATTTCTATGCAACTCAAACTTTACTGACACCAGATGGACGTCGTGTTATGATAGCTTGGATGAATGCCTGGGATTCTCCGATGTATGAAAAAGAAGATGGTTGGGCAGGAGCTTTAACATTACCAAGAGAATTGGTTATTCGTGATGGTCGACTTTGTCAGTTGCCAATTAAAGAATTAAAAACTTTGCGCGAAAAGATATTATTTGATGGAAAACTTGAAAAAGATGTGCCTTATACTTTAGAAGATAGCAGTGAAATTATTATTGATGCTCAACATATTAATTCTGGTCAATTCTTAAGTCTTTTTGATGGTAGTAATAGTTTAAAAATATCCGTTGATCGTGATGGTGATCGAATTATTTTAAATCGAACAACTACTGATGGTGAACGTGTCGCTCATATGTCATTATCTGATAGCTTGTCTTTACATATTTATGTAGATAGTAGCTCTGTTGAAATTTTCATGAATCAAGGAAGTGTCACTTTTACAGAAAGGATGTATTGGCAGGATAAAATTAACCTAAGCCTGTTAGCAGACTGTGATAATCAATCACGTATCTATCAATTGGAAAGAAATGCAAATAGTTACTAAGATTTGAGAGGTAAATTATGAGTAATTTAAAAAAGTATACTGCTAATCCGTTTTATATGAGCAATTCCTTGATGATTCTTTTATTCTTTACAGGTTGGGGAATTTGGTGGTCATTTTTTCAAATTTGGTTAACAACTAAGCAAGGCTTTTCAGGAACACAAGTTGGAACAATCTATTCTTTCAATTCAGCTATAACATTGATTTTAATGTTTGTGTATGGTTCACTACAGGATAAGCTTGGAATCAAAAAAAATCTATTAATTTTTTGTGTTGCTTGTGAAGTATTTTTAGGTCCTTTCTTTACTTGGGTTTATGTTCCTCTATTAAAAAGTAATTTTATTGTCGGTGCTTTAATTGGTTCTATTTACCTTTCAGTAGCTTTTCTTGCTGCTTCACCAACTTTTGAAGCTTTAGCAGAACGAATGAGTCGTCGTTTTGGTTTTGAATATGGTCAAGCACGCGCATGGGGATCTTTTGGTTATGCTGTTGCGGCTTTAATCGCAGGCTTCATGTTTACACTAAATGCCTATTTGATTTTTTGGATTGGTTCAGTATTTTCAATTGTATTATTACTTGTTTTGCTTTTTGTTAAACCAGAAAATGACACAGCTATCGTTACAAAATATGAAAGTAAATCTGATAACCAAGATGTCAATAATTCACCATCGCTACTAGAAATTTTGAGTGTGTTCAAGATGCCTGATCTTTGGAAAATTGTTATTTTCATCAGTATGAGTTGGACTTTCTATACTGTTTTTGATCAACAAATGTTTCCTGAATTTTTCACTACATTCTTTGGAACAGAAACAGCAGGTCAACAAGCTTATGGTGTTCTTAACTCTTTAGAAGTATTCTTAGAATCAATTATGATGGGAATTATTCCAATTATGATGAGAAAGACAGGGGTTCGTAAAAGTCTATTGATTGGATTGGTTATTATGGTTCTACGTATTGGTGGCTGTGGTTTGGTAACTAATCCTCTTGGTGTATCAATCATTAAGCTTTTACATGCTCCAGAAACTGCAATTTTTATTCTTGCAATGTTCCGTTATTTTACCCTACACTTTGACACGCGTATTTCGACGACACTTTATATGGTAGGGTTTCAAATTGCTGCACAAGTTGGACAGATTATTTTTTCAACGCCATTTGGATTATTACATGATAAAATTGGCTATCAACCAACTTTCTTAATTGTGGCAGGTATTGTATTCATTTCTGCGATATATGCTTTCTTTGTTTTAAAAAAGGACGATCAAGATGTTTATGGACAACCTTTGGAAATAAATTAAACACTACACTAAATCTCCTATTTAGGAGATTTTTTGTTATAATGTAAGCATGCAAGTAGTTATAACCTCAAAATCGAATAATCTCATTAAAAAGGCTAAAAAGTTATTGAAAAAAAAGTATCGTGACCATTCTTATTTAATTGAAGGTTGGCATCTTTTTGAAGAAGCGGAAAAAGCAGGGGCAGAATTTTTAAATATTTTTGTTCTTGAGGACTATGCTGACCGCGTCAGCCATTTTTCAATGGTAACATATGTAACACCTGAGATTTTAAAAGAATTAACGGATTCTAAGACACCGCAGGGGATCATTGCTGAACTTGCTATGCCAAGCCTGCCTTTAGAGAATTTAAAGGTAGGGCGATATTTGGTACTGGAAGATGTTCAAGACCCAGGAAATGTGGGAACGATGATTCGTACAGCAGATGCCGCTGGTTTGGACGGTGTGTTGATTTCAGAAAAATCAGCTGATATTTACAATCAAAAAACGCTACGTTCCATGCAGGGTAGCCATTTTCATTTACCGATTTGGCGTACTAATGTGTATGAGGCTTGTCAGAAGTTACAAAATCTTGATGTACCGCTGATTGCCACAACACTTTCCAAAGAGTCTGTGTCTTACAAGACCGTTGAGCACAATGGAAATTTTGCGCTTGTCATGGGAAATGAAGGTAATGGTATCTCAGATTCAATGACAAAGCAAGCTGATATTTTGGCACATATTATTATGCCTGGGCAAGCAGAAAGTTTAAATGTTGCTGTGGCAACAGGAATTGTCCTTTTTCAGTTGATTTAATTTGAAAATTGCGGTGCAGGAAAAGTAATTTTTGAGAACTTATTTTCAGTTTAATTTAAGGTCATATGCTATAATTAGAGCGAAAGAAGGTGATTCTGCATGGAAGCATATAAAAAAGATAAAGAGTTTATGGAGCTTGTTGGTCATCTTATCCAACACCCTCGTTTTCAAAAATTAGATAATATTCCACAGCATCACTATTCGACGCGTATGGAACATTCTATTAATGTGGCTTATACGAGCTACAAGATTGCCAAAAAAATTGGTTGGGATGAAAAATCCACGGCGCGAGGAGGACTTTTACACGATTTCTTTTATTACGATTGGCGAGAAACGAAATTTAATAAAGGCCATGCTTGGGTACATCCGAGAATTGCTGTGCGTAATGCCAGAAAATTGACTACACTAAATAAACGTGAGGAAGATATTATCTTGAAACATATGTGGGGAGCAACAATTGCTCCACCGCGTTATAAAGAAGGTTATATCGTGACAATGGTGGATAAATATTGGGCTGTCAAAGAAGCCATTACCCCATTTCGTAATCGTTTTAATAAGAGAAAGCGTTACAGTCGTAAAATTTTACCTAGTAATCATCGCTAGAATGGATTGAGTTTAGAAGGATTTTCTAATAGTAAGAGAGGAGATTTCATGAATCATAACGATGTTATTTACACACAGACAGATAGTGCACTGAATCGTTTCTTTGCCAAGATTTACGGTTTGGTCGGAGTTGGAATTGGGTTATCAGCTTTGGTATCGTTTTTGATGCTATATGTGTTTACTGATAACATGATTAATATTATTGTTTACCATCCATTTGTTTATTATGTTGCTATCTTTTTAGAGCTTGCTTTGGTTTTCTTAGCTAGTAATGCTGCTCGTAAAAATACGCCTGCTGCTCTGCCGTTGTTTCTATTTTATTCGGCATTAAATGGCTTTACGCTTAGTTTTGTTATTGTGGCATATACGCAAGCAACGGTTGTTCAAGCCTTTGTTTCATCAGCTTTAGTCTTTGGTGTTATGGCTGTTATCGGAACTTTTGTTAAAAAAGATTTGTCTGGAATGGCTAAGGCACTTATGGCAGGGTTGATTGGTATCATTATTGCTAGTTTGGTCAATATGTTTATTGGTTCAGGCACAATGAGTTATATCATTAGTATCATTTCAGTTTTGATTTTCTCTGGTTTGATTGCTTATGATAATCAAATGATTAAACGTGTTTATGAGAGCACTGGTGGTAATGTTGGTGATGGTTGGGCAATTTCAATGGCCTTAAGTCTTTACCTTGATTTTATTAACTTGTTCTTGAGTTTGCTTCGTATTTTTGGAAATGACGATTAATATGATGAAAAGGAGTTGGTGCAGTTCAATCTGTATCGGCTTCTTTTATTTTTAGGGGATTTCCATTGGTGATTTTGGCGCTTTGTGTTATAATAGTCCTAATATTTTGAAAATTCGAGGGATAAATATGAAAACACCTTTTATTTCAGCTGAAGAGCTCCAAAAAATTACTGATGCATTTCCAACGCCATTTCATCTTTATGATGAAATGGGTATTCGTGAAAAAGCTCGCGCCTTAAACAAAGCTTTTGCTTGGAATAAGGGGTTCAAGGAGTATTTTGCGGTTAAGGCAACACCGACACCTGCGATTTTGAAGATTCTTCAAGAGGAAGATTGTGGTGTAGATTGTGCGACAGAAGTGGAATTATTGATGAGTCACAAGCTTGGTTTTACCGATATTATGTTTTCATCGAACGATACTCCTGCGCGTGAATTTAGATATGCTAAAGAAATCGGAGCAACGATTAATCTTGATGCTTATGAGCATATTGCTTTCTTGAAAGAAGCGGCTGGGCTTCCTGAAACCGTTTCGCTTCGTTACAATCCAGGAGGTGTTTTTGCTCTTGGAACAGATATTATGGATAACCCCGAAGAATCTAAATTTGGGATGACTAAAGCCCAATTGATTCAAGGGTTCAAAGATTTGAAGGCAGAAGGCGTCAAAAACTTTGGTATTCATTCATTTCTTGCTTCAAATACAGTCACAAATGATTACTATCCTGAATTGGCGCGTCAATTATTTGAATTGGCAGTTGAGGTTAAAGAAAAAACAGGTGTAGCTGTCAGCTTTATCAATTTGTCTGGTGGTGTTGGGGTCAACTATCGTCCCGAACAAGAACCAAATGACATTGCTGTGATTGGTAAAGGCGTTCATCGTGTCTTTGATGAGGTGTTGATTCCAGCTGGACTTGGTGATGTCAAAATATTTACCGAACTTGGTCGCTTTATGTTGGCGCCGCATGGTTTACTTGTAACCAAAGTTCGTCATCGTAAACAAACTTATCGAACTTATATTGGAGTCGATGCGTCAGCAGTTAACCTGATGCGCCCTGCCATGTATGATGCTTATCATCATATCACTAACGTGTCTAATCCTAATGGCAAACTTGAAGTGGTTGACGTTGTCGGCTCACTTTGTGAAAACAATGATAAATTTGCAAAACAGCGTGAATTGCCAGAAGCGCGTGTTGGTGATACGCTTGTGGTTCATGATACTGGTGCGCATGGTTTTTCAATGGGCTATCAGTATAATGGTCGCCTACGTTCAGCCGAAATCCTTTACCAAGAAGACGGTGGTGCTCGCTTAATCCGCCGTGCAGAAACACCAGAAGATTATTTCGCAACTATCGAAGGATTTGATTTCGATAACTAACATACCACCATAAAGCACTCGCTTGTGCAATCAAAGTATTGATTAGCATAAAGCGGGTGTTTTTTAGTTAAAAATATAATAAAAATCTGATTATCCGCTAAAACACAGTATCTATCAGCATTTTCAAGGAAATAAATACATCAACTTACTACTTATTTACTACCATTGAATGAGCCTTGATACGCAAAGTTTTCCTAGATATGGTACAGCATATCAGTATTGAAACAGGAAAAATTGAATAACTCATAGACTATGGAATACCTAAAATGACGTTCCATCTCTATTTTATTACCCAAAATGAAAGTAGCATTAGATTTATGAAAAAATATTGAAACGATTGTGTGCGGGCGTACTTGCCCTAGCGACTGTCGTTACCACCTTATCGAGTACATCTGTTCATGCGGAAAGTAAACAATACTGGGCGCAATCCAATGAGCGTGTCTCTATCGTTGAAAAAATAATGAATGACGATTTGGAGGTAATGACTGACACAGTCTATAAAGGAATTATCCGCGCTAGCAGGATATAAAATGACCTATCCATTGACAATCAAAGCTGGCGAAAAGTATTTTAAGTACGAATAAAAGGTAAAACTTGCCAATCCAGTAGCCGATACGGTATCAGGAAAAAACTATACGGGTGCAGATGTGGACTGGTATGTAAAGGCAGAGGATATTGTGTTGAAGAATAAAGGCAATCAAAACGCAGGCAATCCACAGAACCATACACCGCAGGGACAGACGAAAAAATAGGCTTAGTGAATAGATTTTCATTGTAGCGGATATGTGGAACTGTTATAATATGGAATGAAAACAAATTAAATTCATGTAAAGGTAGTGGTGTTATGAAAAGGTATATTGCATTTCTTCGAGGTATAAATATCAGCGGAAAAAATAAAATTTCAATGGCAGAACTAAAAAAGAATTTTGAAGAACTTGGTTTCGAGGAAGTTAAAACATACCTAAATAGTGGCAATGTGATTTTTTTGAGTGATGAAGAAAATATAGGAAAATTAACAATTCAAATTGAAACCATGATAAAGGAATATTTTGGATTTGATATCCCTATCTTTTGTATGTCCAAAGAAGAACTTGAAAATATTTTACAAAATGCTCCTGATTGGTGGGGCAACGAAAATAAAGAAATTTATGACAATTTGATTTTTATTATGCCCCCTGCCACGTTTTCTGATGTTTTCAATGAAATTGGAGAACCGAAAGAAGAATTAGAAAAGATAAGAAATTATAAAGATGTTATTTTCTGGTCTTTTAGTCGAAAGGATTATCAAAAAACAAATTGGTGGTCTAAGACAGCAAGTACAAATATTAGTGGAAAGCTGACAATAAGAACAGCAAATACAGTTAGAAAACTAGCTAAAATGTAATTACTTTTTTACCACAGTTTATATTTCATATCCATACACGCAAAGCAGTTAGTCTGAGGATTGACTGCTTTTTTCGTACCCAGAAAGGAGTGATTGATTTATGCGTATGATTTTGGAATAAAGGACACCGAGTCCCCAGCTTAAAAAGCGTATCTATGATTTGAAGTGCAGTCTGCATGGTGGAATTATCCCCGTGTCTGTACCGCCAGAAGTGCCGTTAAGGGAATTTCCCTACAATGCAGTCGTGGAGCTTGTCAATCCCGCAGCCGATACAGTATCAAGAAAAACTTTTACTGGTGCTGATGTAGACAGGTATGTAAAGGCAGAGGATATTGTATTGAAGAATAAAGGCAATCCACAGAATAATAACACGCAGGAACAGGCCAAAAAATAAGCCAACATCTTATATTTTTATTGTAGCGGATATATGGAACTGTTATAATATGGATATGAAGAAACGAGCAAATTTGAATTTGAGGTGGAAATATGGCATCAAGCAAGGAATATTTAGAGTTTATTTTAGGGCAGTTATCTGAGTTAGAAGAAATTACTTATCGAGCTATGATGGGAGAATTTATTATCTATTATCGTGGCAAGATTGTAGGTGGTATCTATGATGATAGATTGCTTGTTAAACCAGTGAAATCGGCAATTAGTTATATGCCGACAGCTCCGTATGAATTACCCTATGAGGGAGCAAAAGAAATGTTGTTGGTAGATGAAGTTGATAATAAGGAATTTTTAGCAGGATTATTTAATGCTATGTATGATGAGTTACCAAATTCAAAACCGAAAAAGAAGAAATAATAAACGCCCAGTTTGAAAACTTTATATCCATACACACAAAGCAGTTAGTCTTAGGATTGACTGTTTTTTCATACCCAGAAAGGAGTGATTGATTTATGTGCATGATTTGGAACAAAGGACATCGAGTACCCAGCTTAAAAAGCGTATCTATGATTTGAAGTGCAGTCTGCATGGTGGAATTATCCCCGTGTCTGTACCGCCAGAAGTGCCGTTAAGGGAATTTCCCTACAATGCAGTCGTGGAGCTTGTCAATCCCGCAGCCGATACAGTATCAAGAAAAACTTTTACTGGTGCTGATGTAGACAGGTATGTAAAGGCAGAGGATATTGTATTGAAGAATAAAGGCAACCAGAACGCAGGTAATCCACAGAACTCTACACCGCAGGGACAGCCGAAAAAATAAACTTACGAAATAGATTTTCATTGTAGCGGATATATGGAACTGTTATAATATGGATATGAAGAAACGGACAAATTAGAATTTGGTGAGGAGATGAGGCTGTTTGAAAAAATATATTGCTACTTTAGAAAAAGAATTTTCTTTAATAGAAAATGGGTTCAAAGAGGAAGAAAAAAGAGCTTTTTTAGATTATAAATCCAATGATAGTGAACATAGTAAAACATTGGCATTTTTAGCCTATAAGTCTGATGTGTATCAAGTAAGAATGTACGGCGTATTTCTTTTTGGTTATTTATCAGAAGATGAAAATATTTTAGAATTTATGAGAGATGAGGTTTCGCATGACGATAATTGGAGAGTTCAAGAAGTTTTAGCAAAGGCGTTTGATGAATTTTGCAAGAAAACAGGATATAAACAGGCACTTCCAATTATAGATGAATGGTTAAAAAGTAGTAATCCTAATACAAGGAGAGCTGTTACAGAGGGATTGAGAATATGGACAAGTAGACCATATTTCAAAGAAAATCCGAATGAAGCTATTAAAAGAATTTCCGGCTTAAAAGAGGATACAAGTGAATATGTTAGAAAATCAGTTGGGAACGCTTTAAGGGATATTAGTAAGAAGTTCCCAGAGTTAATTAGAATTGAACTTGATAGCTGGCACTTAGAAACTAAAGAAATTAAACAAGTTTACAAGCTTGCAAATAAATTGATTGTATGACAAATTCCAGTTTGACAATTTCATATCCATACACACAAAGCAGTTAGTCTTAGGATTGACTGCTTTTTTCGTACCTAGAAAGGAGTGATGAAAAGATGTGCTGTTAGAACTTTTTAATAAGATTATCGGAGCATAAAATTTTATTGTGGTACTGATATGCGAATGTTATAATTGGGATATAAAACATACAAATAAATTTGCTGAAAAATGAGGTATCAAAATATGGAAAATGAATTACTGGAAAACTTAGGAAGACTTCACACAACTGAACTTGGCGTTATTAGAATTAAAAAGAACTTATCTTTGAATGTAGAAAATGTAATTGAATGGTGCAAAGAAAAAATTAGCCTTTCTAATGCGGAAATCACAAGAAAAGGAAAAAACTGGTATATAACGATTGATAATTGTATTATAACGGTAAATGCGTACAGTTATACCGTTATCACTGCTCACAAGGTAAAATGATAAATTTTTCTATAAAGGAATTAAACGCATTTGCAGTTATTGGGCAAGAAGTAGAACTGACTAATTATCAAAAAAAGAATATTCAGATTAGTACACAGTTTTGGAGAAAGTTTAACAGTAGTTTGAAAAAAGCGTATCTTTCACAATCGGGAAATTGGGTAAAATATGCTTTTATGGAAAGAAGAAATGGAAAACTTTATTATTTCTGTTCTATTCCCCAAAGAACCATTACCCCAGAGGGCTTTCTGTATAAAGAAATACCGTCTTATAAATATTTGGTTGTGGAGCATATTGGTGCTATGGATAAAATATATGAAACTTATGGCAAGATTTATCAAGAAATTATTCCTAGTACATCGTATATTCCTATAAAAGATATTATCCTACACTTTGAAAAATACGATTATCGTTTTCATTGGAATAGTGATAATTCAGTTATTGAAATTTGGATACCTATTCAAGATTGAAAGCAATTTCATATCCATACACAAAGCAGTTGGTCTTAGGATTGACTGCTTTTTTCATATCCAGAAAGGAGTGATTGATTTATGCGTAAGATTTGGAACAAAGGACATCGTATCAGAGCCAGCGACAAGCACCTTGTTTACCACTTTTCCATAGGGACGCTTCTGTTTGTATTCGTGGCGGTTCTATTGCTATTGAATATAAAACAGCTCATGCGTACCGATTGGGAGCATTTCGGCTTGTTAGAAAACGGCTTGACGCTTTCCCCTTACAACTTTATAACGATACTGATAGCGACTGGTGTTTGTACATTGGTCGCTTTTCTGTATTATCGCTTCTGCTACGACAGTTTCAAGAAGCTCCTACACTGTCAAAAGCTGGCAAGAATGGTACTGGAAAATAAATAGTATGAAACTGACGACAAAGCCAGAGCCTTACACCTTAGACCGCACATTGCGTTGGGTACAACGGCAGGTAGCACCGACCTTGAAAATGCTGAAAAAGATTGATAAGGGAAACGGTACAGACTACATGGAAACAATCGAAAAGCAGGCAACCTTGAGTGAAAAACATAAAATGATAATCAAACAGCAGACGACCCCTGCAAAAGATTTAGTGGAAAGTTAGGAGTGATAAAAAATGTGGGAATTAGGAAAAGACTTCCTGTTGGTATCTATGGGAATGGGTATCGGCGTAGTCTTGATGTGTATTTTGAGTGTTGGCAAAGAAGCTGACTATAAAATGAAACAATTAAAAGAAAGCGAGGACAATTAAATGAATTTCGGGCAAAATTTGTATCAATGGTTTTTAAGCAACGCACAGAGCCTAGTGCTTATGGCGATTGTGGTTATCGGTATCTACTTAGGGTTCAAACGTGAATTTTCAAAGCTCATTGGCTTCTTGGTAGTTGCCCTTGTCGCAGTCGGCTTGGTATTCAACGCTGGCGGTGTGAAAGATGTACTGTTAGAGCTGTTCAATAAGATTATTGGTGCGTAAAACCTTATTGTAGTGTTTATATAGGGCTGATATAATTGAAATATCTTAATAAAATATCAAAGGAGAAACCTATTTTATGAGCCAAAATTTTCAATATACTAAACAATTCAATTTTTTTACTGATAAAGAAATTGAAGAACAGTTAAAGAAGTCTGATTATAAACACTTGTATAAATGGTTTGATACTGACATACCCAATGATAATCCAAAGCTAATTAGACCTAGCAATAATTTTGAAAATAAACTTGCTGACGAGAGAATATATTATTTTGCATATATAAAATTTTTCAAAATGGACAATCAATTATATGGGATTGTTGCAGGAAAAACAAAGTCTAAATTAGTTAATAGAACTTCTGATGTGAATTTTACAAAAAATTTGAAATATGCTCCTAAAACAAAATGGAACGCAAAAGAATTTCTTGTTCTAAATAACCTTGAATGGGAAAAAAGTAAAATTTTAGTAATTATTCCAAAACAAACAGAGATTGGGTTAAAAGAGAAAGAAGCAAAACAAATAGAAAATTGGTTGCAAAAAGAATTTAATTTGTTCGGTAGTTGATATTGAAAGCAGTTAGTCTTAGGATTGACTGCTTTTTTCTTACCTAAATTTCAGATTGGAGTGATGAAATGAATGATATTTTTAAGGATATGCAGGCAAAAGTCGGCTGTGATTATATTTCTGACCTGCCCTCTTACAAACGTAAGGTATGGCAGGAAATGAAACGACTGAACCCTGCCGATTATGAAGAAAAGCAGTTGGAAGATTTTTCAAAGTATGTGTTTGGTATGTCGTACCAGACCTTAAAAAGACACATGCTGGGAAGCGTGATGGTATATCATTGAGGGAAAAAGAAGCACAGATAAAAAGCGGAACGATGGTATCGACACAGTCAGCGGTAAAATGGCAGTCTGCCAGCTCTATGACAAGAAGAACAGTCAAGGAAAGAATATCAAGAGGACTACTGAAAAATGACCCGTTGGATATGAGGGGCTGGTGCGAGAACTGATTAACAAGTATCACATGGACAAGTTACTGAACATCACACCACATTTATTCCGACATACTTACTGTACAAATATGACAAACAGAGGAATGAACTCAAAAACTCTCCAATATCTCATGGGACACGCTAACATAACCATGACACTTGGCTGTGACGCACACGGTACATTTCAGTCTGAAAAAGTGGAGCTGAAAAGACTGGCTTGTTAATATCGGAGCTTATATATACTACTCATTTACTACTTTTGGTTGCATTTTCATGCTGGTAAATGCCAGCTTATCAACTTATGAAAAGATAATCAGAAATTTAGTAAGCTTTTTAGTTAAAAAGACTTACAATTCATTTGACAAAAACCATTCAAGAATTTGTAAACTCTTTCTATTTTTGCTATAATGAGTGTTGTAGAAAAACTTAGGAGAAAATTATTCATGACAACATTTCTTTGGATTTTGTTAGTTTTGGTTGCCCTTCTTGGCGGCCTTGTTGGTGGCGTTTTCATTGCTCGTAAACAGTTTGAAAAGGAAATTGGTGAACACCCACGTTTGACGCCTGAAGCGATCCGTGAAATGATGAGCCAAATGGGTCAAAAACCTAGCGAAGCTAAGATTCAACAAACTTATCGTAACATTATCAAACAATCAAAAGCAGCTGCAACCAAAGCTAAAAAATAATCTTTAAGCTTTGGTTTGAAAAAATAATTGTCAATTGCTGTGATTGGTGTCGTTGATATTCCAAAAAGTCAGTCTTTTGGCTAAGATTTTCGAGCACAGAGCTCAGAAATGAATGACTCAGTTGGCTCACCAACTGAGTTTTTTCTAAGTCCATGATTAGAAAGAAGATTCTATGGATAATAGACCAATTGGTTTTTTAGATTCTGGAGTTGGTGGCTTAACAGTTGTACGTGAGTTAATGCGTCAGCTGCCACATGAAGAAATTGTATATATTGGAGATTCTGCTAGAGCACCGTACGGTCCTAGACCTGCTGAACAGATTCGCGAATACACTTGGGAATTGGTTAATTTTCTCTTGACACAAAATGTTAAGATGATTGTATTTGCTTGCAATACTGCAACAGCAGTCGCTTGGGAAGCAGTTAAGGAAAAACTGGATATTCCTGTTTTGGGAGTTATTTTGCCAGGTTCTAGCGCAGCCATTAAATCAACTCGCAATGGAAAAATCGGTGTGATTGGAACGCCGATGACAATCAAGTCGGATATTTATCATCAAAAAATAAAATCATTGGCACCGCAAATGAACGTTACAAGCCTCTCTTGTCCTAAATTTGCTCCTCTTGTAGAATCTAACGAAATGACATCAAGTGTTGCTAAAAAAGTTGTTTATGAAACGTTAGCACCGCTTGTTGGTAAAGTCGATACATTAGTGCTCGGATGTACACACTATCCTTTACTTCGTCCGATTATTCAAAACGTAATGGGACCGAATGTCAAACTTATTGATAGTGGGGCTGAATGTATTCGTGATGTATCGGTTTTGTTAAATTACTTTGAAATTAATCGCAGTCGCACACAAGATGATGTGACTCATGCGTTTTACACAACAGCAAGTAGCCAGAGTTTCAAAGAAATTGCTGTGAATTGGCTTGCTAAAGATATTGATGTGCAACACGTCGATTTGAAAAAGCTGAACAAATAGAAATAGGATTGTAATAAATGACTGATAAAATTTATGAGTATAAAGATGCGGAAAATTGGTTTCTTGGTGAATGGGGCGGATTTAATGCCATTTCAGGTTTAGGAAATGTTTGCGATGATGCCGTGTATGAATTAAGTCAACAACTGGCTAAATTGAACACAAGCAAGTGTTGTGGCAATTGCCACGGAGATTGTCATTCCGATGATAGAAATGGTTATAATGTGACTGTTGTGAAAAAATCATCAGATTTTCAATTGATTCGTTTTGTCGCTGATATGATTAATCAAGAAACAAATCGCAAGCTTGAAGTGACACAACGTGCGGGAGCAGTGATTGTTACGGAAGCTGAACAATTGCTCTTGGTTCATTTGCCAGAAAACGGTGTTGAAGCAGCGGCTTTCTTTGGACAAACTTCTGAAGCTGACTTTGGTGATACGATTTTGATTGCAACACGTAATGAAGGCAAGACCAAAGAATTCCGTAAGATGTTTGAAAAAATCGGTATCAAGGTTGAAAATCTTAATGATTATCCTGATTTACCAGAAGTTGAAGAAACTGGCATGAGCTTTGAGGAAAATGCACGTTTGAAAGCTGAAACCATTTCAAAATTGATAGGAAAAATGGTCTTGGCAGATGATTCAGGATTGAAGGTTGATGCTCTTGGCGGACTTCCTGGGGTTTGGTCAGCTCGTTTTTCTGGACCAGATGCGACAGATGAATCAAATAACGCCAAACTACTTCATGAGCTGGCTATGGTATTTGACCATAAAGACCGTTCTGCACAATTCCATACTACTTTGGTGGTTGCAGCACCAGACAAAGACAGTTTAGTTGTTGAAGCTGACTGGCCAGGCTATATTGCAATGGAAGCAAAAGGCGATAATGGCTTTGGCTATGACCCATTGTTTATGGTCGGTGAAACTGGACGTCACGCAGCTGAATTGACTGCTGAAGAAAAAAATAATATTTCGCACAGAGGATTGGCTGTTAAGAAATTAATGGAGGCATTCCCAGTATGGCAAACAAAACAATAATTGTAATGAGTGACTCTCATGGCGACCGTGAGATTATCAATGATATTAAGACAAAATACCAAGGGGAAGTAGATGCTATTTTCCACAATGGTGATTCTGAATTGCCAAGTTCGGACACGATTTGGGAAGGTATCAAGGTGGTTCGTGGTAACTGTGACTATGACAATGGTTATCCTGAAAGATTAATCACTTATCTCGGTGATGTTGTTGTGGCACAAACACATGGTCATCTTTATAATATTAATTTTACGTGGGATAGATTGGATTTATTTGCCCAAGAAGCGGATGCTGATATTTGCCTTTATGGTCATCTACATCGTCCAGCAGCTTGGCGCAATGGCAAAACAATCTTTATCAACCCAGGTAGTGTTTTACAACCACGTGGTGATGTGAAAGAAAAACTCTATGCCAAAATTGACATTACTGATGATAAGATTAAGGTAAATTATTACACACGTAATCACGACCTTTTCCATGTACTTTCTAAGGAATTTGACAGATGATAGCAAAAGAATTTGAAGAGTTTCTTCTCAGTCATTTGGAACATTATTTGATTCCAGCAGAGGATTTAGCTATTTTTATTGATACTCATAATTCTGACCATGCTATGCTTTTATTAGCTAACAATGGTTATTCGCGTGTTCCGGTTATTACTAAAGAGAAAAAATATGTTGGAACCATTAGCATTGCGGATATTATGTCTTATCAAGCCAAAAATCAGTTGACAGACTGGGAATTAGCTCAAACAGATATTGGTAAAATGGTAAATACTAAAATGGAAACGATTAGTGAAACGTCAAATTTGACGGATATTATGCATCTTTTGGTAGATTATCCATTTTTACCTGTTTTAGATAAAAATGACCAGTTTTTGGGCATTATTACTCGTAAATCGATTCTAAAGGCGGTGAATAGCCTTTTACACGATTTCACTGATTATTACACGATTACTCCGAAAGATGATTGATTTTATCCAAGATTTTATTGATAGCAAGCCCTTATCTGAAAATACAAAGAATGCCTATTTTTATGATTTGCAACAATTCGTTGAAGCTATTGATGGCAAAGTTAGCAAAGAAAAGCTGGCATTGTATGAACACTCTTTGTCACTTTTAAAAGCTTCGGCTAAAAAACGAAAAATTTCAGCGGTCAATCAGTTTCTGTATTTTTTATATGAAACAGACCGACTGGACCATTTTTACAAGTTGAGTAATAAAGAGAAAATCACAACAAAACCAGTTGAACTGGCGCTTTTGGATTATCGTTCTTTTTATCAGGAAACGAATTGTCAAACAGGGCAGCTAATTGCGCTTTTGATGATTGAGCTTGGTTTATCACCAAGTGACATTCAACAGTTAAAAATTGCTGATTTTGATTTGACTTTTGCTGTTTTGCGCGTGCAAAGAGCAGGCTTAGTGAGGGTTTTAGAGCTTCCTGAAAAATTATTGCCTTATGTGGCAGCAAGTTTTTCAGAGAATCAGCTTTATCTTTTTGACAATCAAGGACAACCTTATTCACGTCAATGGTTTTTCAATCAACTAAAATCATTTTTAGCAACCTTGGATTTAGATTACTTATCTGCGCAGGCAATTCGCAAGCAGTACATTTTGCATCAAAAAGCAGCAGGTAAATCAATATTGGAGGTTAGTCGTAATCTGGGCCTTAAAAGTCCAGTGACTTTAGAGAAATTTTATAAATAATGGATATTAAGTTAAAAGATTTTGAAGGTCCTCTTGATTTGCTTTTGCATTTGGTTTCAAAGTACCAAATGGATATTTATGATGTGCCGATTGTAGAAGTTATTGAGCAATATTTGGCTTATATTTCAACCTTGCAAGCCATGAAATTGGAAGTGGCTGGTGAATATATGGTTATGGCAAGTCAGCTGATGTTGATTAAAAGCCGTAAGCTTTTGCCAAAAGTTGTCGAGGCAGAGCCAGAAGAAAATGACCCTGAACAAGAATTGCTGACCCAAATTGAGGAATATCGCCGCTTTAAAGCGATTAGTGAGGAACTGTCAGCGCAGCACGACGAACGTGCTAAATTTTATTCAAAACCAAAGCAAGAATTAATTTTTGAAGATGCTGTGTTAACACACGATAAGACGGTCATGGATTTGTTCTTATCGTTTTCGCATGTCATGGCTGAAAAACAAAAAGAATTAAAAAATAGCAATACAGTTATCGAACGTGATGATTATCGCATTGAGGACATGATGACAATCATTGTGGAACGTCTTAATGCGACAAAAAAACTAGTGCTGACAACCGTTTTTCGTGAATGCCAGACACTTCCTGAAATGATTACCATTTTTTTGGCAACCTTGGAATTAATCAAAGTTCACGAAGTTGAGGTTGAACAAGAAAAAAATTTTGGTGACATTGTTTTACGAAGTGTTAGCTAAGCTGTCAAATCTTGTAGAAGGCATTTAGCAAAAGAAGATTAAGAAAGGAAGTTACATGAACTATTTAGCTCAGATTGAAGCCCTCCTTTTTGTGGCAGGTGAAGAGGGATTGAGCTTGCGACATTTGGCTAGTATGGTTAATTTAACACCGACAGCTCTCCAACAACAATTGGAAAAATTAGCCCAAAAATATGAAGTAGATGAGACATCAAGCCTCTGTCTGATTGAAACCGCAGGTAATTATAAAATTGTAACGAAGGAAATCTTTGCTGGCTTACTACGAGAGTTTGCTAAAGCACCTGTCAACCAAAGTTTATCACGTGCGAGTTTAGAAGTTTTGTCCATTATTGCTTATAAACAACCTATTACACGTATTGAAGTTGATGATATTCGTGGGGTGAATTCAAGCAGCGCTATTAGCAAATTGATGGCTTTAGGACTGATCACAGAAGCAGGGAAAAAAGAAGTTATTGGTCGTCCAAATCTATATGTGACAACTGATTATTTCTTGGATTTCATGGGCATTAATGACTTGAGTGAATTAATCGACGTTTCTAATATTGAGTTGGTTGATGAGGAAATGACCCTTTTTGATAATTCTGGCTTGCCTGAAGAAGGTTAGACAGTCGCTAAAAATAATGAAATACTGTAAAATAACAATAAAATCAATTGGTATTTTATAGCATGTAGTAAAGGAAAGAGAATGAGAATTAATAAATACATTGCCCATGCGGGAATTGCCAGCCGTCGTAAAGCTGAAGATTTGATTAAAAGAGGTTTGGTAACCATCAACGGTAAAGTTGTTACAGAACTAGCTACAACGGTTAAAGCTGGTGATGTTGTTGAAGTTGAAGGGACACCAATCTATAACGAAGAAAAAGTTTATTACCTTCTTAATAAACCTCGTGGTGTGATTTCAAGTGTATCAGATGACAAAGGCCGTAAAACGGTTGTTGACTTGCTACCAAATGTTACAGAACGTATCTACCCTGTTGGACGTTTGGACTGGGATACCACTGGACTTTTGATTTTGACAAATGATGGTGATTTCACAGATGAAATGATTCACCCACGTAATGAAATTGACAAAGTCTACTTAGCTCGTGTTAAAGGACTTGCGACAAAAGAAAATCTTCGTCCATTGACACGTGGTGTTGTTATCGATGGCAAAAAGACAAAACCAGCTCGCTACAATATCATTAAGGTAGATCCTGAGAAAAATCGTTCAGTGGTTGAATTAACCATTCATGAAGGACGCAATCACCAAGTTAAGAAAATGTTCGAATCAGTTGGACTTTTGGTAGATAAATTGTCTCGTACGAACTTTGGAACTTTGGATCTATCAGGACTTCGCCCAGGTGAATCACGTCGTTTGAGTAAAAAAGAAATCAGCCAGTTACATAATTTAGCTGTTAACAAACAAAAATGATAAAAAAACTTCTTATTGCGCTTGTTAAATGGTATCAAAAACGGATTTCCCCCATTACCCCTCCATCATGTCGCTATCGACCAAGCTGTTCGTATTACATGATTGTGGCGATTGAAAAGCATGGGCTAAAGGGTGTCATTATGGGAGTGGCAAGGATTTTGCGTTGCCATCCCTTTGTAGAAGGTGGGGATGATCCAGTGCCTGATTATTTTACGCTTCGACGCAATAAAGATTATCGTAAAAAGAAAGAGGAAAGCTAAGCTTTCCTCTTTTTGTGTATTAATATTTAGACCATGTTTTTGGAATGAAGAGGAGCAGCATTGGGTAAATTTCCAAGCGTCCTGCAATCATGGCAAATGACATGAGTAATTTTGAAAATGGACTAAAGATGGCAAAGGTTTGGCTTGTGCCGAGCATTGGTCCGATGTTGTTAAAGGTTGATGTTGCTGCGCTGACAACAACCATAAAGTTATTATTATCAAGCGATAACATCAAGGTCAATCCTAGAAGTAAGAAAACATAAAGCGTCAAATACTTAAGGACACCGTGTTGAATTTCCTTATCAAGTGGTTGCTCGTTGATATGAATAGTCATGATACGGTGTGGATAAAGGGTTGAGAGCACTTGATTTCTTGCGATTTTAGTTAGAATAAGCGTACGCATGACCTTAATCCCACCAGCGGTTGATCCAGCAGATCCACCGACAAACATGAGAAAGAGCAGGATAACCTGAGCAAACAAAGGCCAAACGGTCAAATCGGTCACTCCAAATCCTGTTGTTGTCATGACGTTAGCCACTTCAAATAATGAATTTTCCAAAGCTTTTCCAGTACTTGGATAAAGGCCACTAACATTCAACCAGATTAGGGCTGTTGCAATCATAACAATCCCAATATAAGTTCTTAGTTCTTCGTCTTTAAAGAATGCTTTAAACTTGCGAAGTAATAAGAAGTAGTACAGGTTAAAGTTAATCCCAAAAAGGAGTACAGCAATTGAGACAATATTTGTGATTAGTGAACTGTTGTAATGAGCAATCGAATCATTATAGACTCCAAAACCACCAGTACCAGCACAGCCCATTGCTGTGATGACACTGTCAAAGGCAGGCATGCCAGCTACCATTAAAATAACTACTAAAATAGCAAACATGCTGAGGTAAATGACATAAAGGATTTGCGCTGTTTCTTTCAACTTAGAAACCACTTTACCAAAGACAGGACCAGGTACCTCAGCACGCATAACTTCTAAGTGGCTATTTTTACTATTTTCCATAATGGCTAGTGCAAACACCAATACCCCCATACCACCGATAAGGTGGGCGAAACTTCGCCAGAAGAGTAGTGAGTGTGATAGTACGGCAACATCAGGTACAATAGTGGCACCAGTTGTGGTAAATCCAGAAACCATTTCAAAGAAAGCATCAATGATACTTGGAATTTGTCCTGAAAGTACAAACGGCAGCGCTCCAAAGAATGACCAAAGTATCCAACATAGAGCAACAATTAAGAGTCCCTCTTTGGTGTAAACATGGTAATTTTTTGGCTTGAAAGCAACTCCAAGAAGTCCAATGATGACAAGCATTCCAATCGTGATGACCAGGCTGTTAATCACGCGTATATCTTCATGATAAATGAAAGCCACAATCACAGGTATCAACATCAAAGAGGCTTCAATCAAGAGCAGTTTTGAAAGGAGGTAACGAACCATACTTTTATTCATAACTTACCTCGCTAACAAATCATAGATGCGCGTGATGTTTTTCAAGAAGGTTACGACGACAATCTTATCACCAACTTCAAAGACATCCTCACCAGTTGGATAAATGGTTTTACCTTTGCGGATAATCGCAGCAATCAGAATATTTTCTTTGAATTTCAGTGATGAGAGACTCTTGCCTGCCATTTTATTATTTTCACGAATTTCAAATTGTAAGGTCTCGATACGACCATTAGCAACGTGGTGCATGGCATCAAGGTTTGAGTCTTGGGCATTCACACGACCACGAATGAAGTGCATCATGCTATCAACCGCAATACTTTTTGGTGTGATAATACTTGAAAATTGGCTAGTGTCGATAATTTCAAGCAAGCTAGTACGGTTGACTTTGGTGATATTTTTTCGTACGCCAAGTGTTTCAAGGAACATGGAAGTGATGATGTTTTCTTCATCTACCCCAGTTAGTGTTGCGACCGCATCAAAGTTTTCTACACATTCTTCTAGGAGTACACTCTTGGCTGTACCGTCACCTTGAACGACATGGACGTTTGGAAAGTCTTGGCTGAACATCTGAGCTTGCTCAGGATTATTTTCAATGACCTTAAGATTCATCTTAGTGTTCTTAAGGATGTTGAGCAAGTAGTATGCAATTCGTCCAGCACCAATAATCATCATGTTTTTGATAGATTTGGTTTTTACAGAATTGTGGAAAAGAATCATGTCAATACGATTTCCTGTAACGAAAATCTTATCAGCAGTTTGTAGTGTTGCATCCCCATCAGGAATGATTAATTTTCCACGACGTTCGATAGCACAGATAACTATGTTGCCGAATTTTTTACGGAACTGGCTTAAACTCATGTGGCAAAGTTTACTGCCATCAGAAATCACAAATTCCATCAGCATGACACGTCCATTGACAAAGTGCTCAACAGAAAGGGCATTTGGAAAGTCAACAGTATTAGCAATATAACGTGCAGTTAACAATTCTGGATTGACCACCAAAGAAAAGCCAAGAAAATTCTTATCTTTGAAATAAGTATTTGAGTATTCTGGATTACGAACACGGACAACCGTTTCTTTAGCGCCCATTTGTTTGGCAAGAACAGCTGAAATCATATTAACTTCGTCTTTATCAGTCAGAGCAATAAAGATATCGCAGTTAGCAACATCAGCTTGCTCAAGGATTTTAAAGTTAGCACCATTACCAACGATTCCCATAATATCGTGACGTTTGGTAATATTTTTTAAAACAGCTTCTTTTTCTTCAATTAAGACGACATTGTGTTTTTCTTCAACAAGAGAGCGACAAAGTGCGGTACCAACCTTACCTCCGCCGACAACAATTATTTTCATTTTAACCTCCGAAATGTATCGTATCTATATTACTCTATTTTTCCTAAAAATACTAGCCATTCTAACTGCTGACAAGGGATTAAGCTTGATTTATCAAAGCTAACAATGATTGTTAAAATTATATAACATTTTTACAAAATACTTGCTAAATGAGAAGGGGAGAATTATAATAAATCGTTATCTAATTTTAGGGAGAATTTCAATGCTTGAAAAGTTAAGAAATGTTTTTATTGGTAATCCATTAAAATCAGCTGGCGAGTATGATGAAGAACATTTATTGTCTAAATCACAAGCGTTAGCGATGTTATCGAGTGATGCTCTTTCGTCTATTGCCTATGGACCAGAACAAGTTATCTTAGTTTTAACAACGATTTCTGCGGCAGCTATTTGGTGGTCTCTACCGATTGGATTATTGGTTTTGGTATTGTTAGCTAGTTTGACAATTTCTTACCAACAAGTTATTCACGCCTATCCAAAAGGTGGCGGAGCATATATGGTTTCGACTGAAAATCTATCGCCAAGCATGGGCTTGATAGCTGGTGGTAGTCTTTTGGTTGATTACATGTTGACGGTAGCAGTATCCGTAGCATCTGGTGCCGATGCAATTACATCAGCTTTTCCTGCTATTAAAGAATTTAATCTGGAAATTTCTATTGTATTGGTTCTAATTTTGATGTTTATGAATTTGCGTGGTTTGCGTGAATCAGCGACCTCGCTGATGATTCCAGTTTACCTTTTCATTGTCAGCATCCTTTTCTTAATTGGCTACGGAGGCATTCAAATTGCAACGGGGCACCTTGCTTATAGTGCAACAGCACATGTTGGCAAAGTTGTTCCTGGGGTGTCGTTGATTCTTTTACTAAGAGCTTTCACAAGCGGTTCGGCTTCCCTTACTGGTGTTGAAGCTATTTCAAATGCGGTGCCATTTTTCAAAAAGCCTAAAGAAAAAAATGCTGCTGGTACGCTTGCTATCATGTCAATCATTTTAGGTGTTATGTTTGCAGGTATCACTTTCTTAAACTATTGGTTGGGCATTTTGCCAACAGCACATGTGACTGTTTTGGCGCAAATTGCTCAAAAGGTCTTTGGAGATTCAGCAATTGGAAACGCACTTTTCTATATTTTCCAGTTGTCAACAGCACTTATCTTAGCCGTAGCTGCTAATACTGGTTTTTCAGCCTTTCCAATGTTATCTTTCAACATGGCTAAAAATAAATACATGCCACATCTTTTCATGGAAAAAGGAGCCCGTTTAGGCTATTCTAATGGAATTATTACCTTGGCAGGCGGAGCAATTGTTTTGCTCTGTATTTTCAATGGATCAACAGAACGTCTTATCCCACTTTATACAATTGGTGTTTTTATTCCATTTGCTCTTTCACAAACTGGTATGGTCATCCATTGGAAACGCAAATTTGGTAAAGGGTATTTGAAACATTCGCTTGCTAATATTTTAGGAGCAATCATTTGTTATCTGATTATCTTGATTTTATTGATTTTTAGAATCGGTGAAATCTGGCCATTCTTCCCAATTATTGTGGTCTTGATGATTCTATTTTATTCAATTAAGAGCCATTATAATAATGTTGCCATGCAGTTACGTTTAACAGACGATGTCAAAAATATTCATTACGACGGCAATACGGTTTTGATTTTAGTTGGGAATATCACACAAGCAAGTATTCGTGCCATTAATTACGCCAAAAGTATCGGTCAAACCGTTGTTGCTATGCATGTTTCAACGTTAGAAACCCGTGAAAAAGATTTGGAAATTGAACAAGAATTTAAAACCTATTTCCCAGACGTAACGTTTGTCAATATCGAATCAAACTACCGTGATGTTGTGAAACCAACAATGTCATTCGTTCAAAAAATGAATCGGGAAGCTAAGAAAAACAACCATACCATGACGGTAATTATTCCAAAATTCATTCCAAAACACAGTTGGCAAAATATTCTTCACAACCAAATGAGCTTACGCTTGCGTGCTCGCCTACGCTGGTATGAAGATATTATCATCGCAACGTATTCTTATCATTTGAAAAAATAAATACATAAAGCCCTGAATTTCAGGGTTTTTTTAAAAAAATGAAATAAAAAGTATTGAAACCGTTATTTTTAGGAAAAGAGTCAAAAAATCTTGAAAAAATACGCAAAAACATCACAAAATCATGTCAAATGCGTTGACTTTAGGTATTAAAGTGTTATAATAAATATCAAGAATTCGTTAGTTTAAATCAAACCTGTTATGATTTAAGTTAATGAATCGCCGCCAACCACATTGTTTGCTGAGCTTGACTCCGAGCAGTGTGGTTTATTTTTATGTCGAAATGAAAGGGTAAGTTATGAATATTGAAGAGCTTGACTATCACGAAGAACCGAATAAAGCGACGAATCATATTGTTCTTTTTCAACCACAAATTCCACAAAATACAGGAAATATTGCCAGAACTTGCGCTGCGACAAACGCTCCTTTGCACATTATTCGTCCAATGGGATTCCCAATTGATGACCGTAAAATGAAACGCGCGGGGTTGGATTATTGGGAAAAACTTGATGTGACATTTTATGATAGTTTGGATGAATTTATGGAAAAATGCGATGGTGAGGTTCATTTGATTAGTAAATTTGCCAACAAAGTGTATTCTGATGAAAATTATAACGACGGGAAGCACCATTATTTTCTTTTTGGGCGTGAAGATAAAGGTTTGCCAGAAGAATTTATGCGAGCTAATCCTGAAAAAGCTCTTCGCATTCCGATGAATGATGAACACGTTCGTAGCCTAAACTTATCAAATACTGTTTGTATGATTGTTTATGAAGCTCTTCGTCAGCAAGCTTTTCCGAATTTAGAATTAAGTCATACTTACGCACACGATAAATTAAAATAATTCATATGAAAGCAGTCAAAATGGCTGTTTTTTTGATAATGGCAAGGTTTTTGTGCGAAAAATATTGCATGAATGCTGTTTTTTTGCTATTCTAGAATTGTCTTCAGGGCAGGGTGTAATTCCCGACCGGCGGTAATAATTGCTGAAAATTTTCAACAACTTAGTTTGGTAAGAGAACGAGAGTGATTTAAGTCCGCGAGCTGCAGGGCAGCTGATCTGGTGCGATTCCAGAACCGACAGTATAGTCTGGATGGGAGAAGACTAAGAGTTTGGCTATGCTGTTTTTGTTGTGCTACCATATACTCGAACGCCTTCTTTCAATTTGAGAAAATTGGAGGAACTTTTTTATGCCTGAAACAATGACTAATACGCGTAAAATCGCTCATATTGCGATTTTATCTACACTTTCTTTTTTGCTGATGTATCTTCAGTTTCCACTGATTCCATCAGCTAGTTTTTTACAGTTTGATTTTTCAGTTTTGCCTGTTTTAGTTGGGCTTGTGATGTTTGATTTGAAGAGTGCTTTGGGAATTTTAATTCTTCGTACTCTGCTAAAGCTTTTGCTAAATAACGGTGGTATTTCAACGATTATTGGTTTGCCAATGAATGTCCTTGCTCTAGGTGTTTTTGTAGTAGCGCTAGCTATTCTTTGGAACCAAAAACCAAGCTTGAAAAATTACATACTGGCATCAGTCGTGGGAACGCTTGGCTTAACTGTGGTAATGTTTATGCTGAATTATGTTTACGCTGTGCCACTTTATGCCAAATTTGCGAATTTTGATATTTCTGCTATTTTAGGTTTGGGAAACTATCTCTTTGCCATGGTCATTCCATTTAACCTCATTGAAGGGATTATCTTTTCGGTGACATTCTTTATTTTATATAGTTGTCTTAAACCAATTTTAAAAATAGATTAAGTTGAAAAATTTTTAATACTTCCCCTAGGTTTCTTGCTTTTCAATTTCTAGACTTAGACCTCAAACCATCCACTGGATGCTTTGAGCTGTCGGCAAGTTTAACAGTCCAGTGGACTGTTAGAGGAAACCAAGGAATTCTTAAAACTTCCGAGACGTCATTTCTCTTATCTGCAACCTTAAACAATCTTCCAGATTGTTTAAGCGGTACAAAGTATTGTTTTGTTGGGAGCAAAATTCGCAAATAATTCTAAAATAAACAGAGAAAATAATTATTTGTAACCTATTTTGGATTAAAAGTGGTTTGTCTATACTCTAAAAGCCAACAATGTGTTGGCTTTTGCTTTACGCTCAAAAATGTTATAGTTTAAGTGGAATGAGGGAAAATAGATGTGGGTTTTATTTGCGATTTTATCGGCAGTATTTGCTGCGTTAACATCTATCTTAGCTAAGATTGGGATAAGTGGTGTCAATTCAAATTTAGCGACAGCTATCAGAACAGTTGTCGTGGTTTTCATGGCTTGGGGAATAGTCTTTATCACAAATGCTCAGAGTGGTATTGGTGATATTAGCCGAAAAAGTTGGTTGTTTTTGATATTGTCTGGGCTTGCTACTGGTGTTTCTTGGTTATTTTATTATCGCGCTTTACAAATGGGCGACGCTTCAAAAGTAGCTTCGATAGATAAATTAAGTGTTGTCATCACCTTGATTTTAGCCTTCATTTTTCTAAATGAACAGCTAACTTTAAAGTCAATGCTTGGGTGTTTGCTGATTGTGGCTGGAAGCCTTTTGATGATTTTGTAAACTGTTTAGAATGATAAATTCCTACAATTTTGCCACAGATTTTTCGAGGATTTATCTGGGATTTGAAAACTAACTAAGGTATAATAGACTTACGACATTTTGATAGAAAAGGTATTGTAATATGAAACATAAACAAAATTATTTTGTAGGAGCTTCATTTTTCCTTGTCATTTTTATGATGTTAGGCTATTTGGTCAAATTCTTTCCTGAGACTTTGGCTGGAATTGACTCAAGCATTCAAACAAGTGTTCGTGGCGACCTTCCTGCCAATGCGACAACTTTCTTTAAAATCGTAACGAATTTTGGACACGAAGTTTTTATCTTTGTTTATGTCTTTGCCATTGCTTTTGTATTTTATTTCTGGAAAAAGTGGAAAGCAGAGGCTATTTTGCTAGCTGGAAATTTAGTGTTAATGGGTATTTTTTCAACAGGTTTTAAATACCTTTACAATCGTCCGCGCCCAAGTATCCAGTACTTTATTCCAAAGCCAATGGGACCATCATTTCCTAGTTGGCATTGTGCGGCAACCATGGTCGTTGCTTTGAGTTTGGTTGTGATTATGGAACAACACTTAACCAAGATGATACTTAAACGTTGCTTACAAGTTTTAGTTGTGGTTATTGCTTTGACAACAGCACTTTCAAGAATTTACTTAGGGGTTCATTATCCGTCTGATATTTTGGGAGGCTGGTTACTAGCATTTACTATCGTAGCCGCAACCTATCCATTTTATGACAAAAAACGCTTTGAATGGCGCTTTCAAGGAAAACAAGAGTGAAAAAATTAGAATGAGAGAATAAAAGAAACTGGGGTCATCCCAGTTTCTTTTATAGCTAAGAATACGCTTACGACAAGTGATAAGAGTTTGTTTGTTTTTGGGAAAGTGTTATAATATAAGCTATGAAAAAGCGTTATAATACTTTAAATGATTATTATCGTCAGATTTTTGGGGAGAAGATTTTTAAAGTTCCTATCGATGCGGGCTTTGATTGTCCAAATCGAGATGGTACGGTCGCACATGGAGGCTGTACATTTTGCACTGTATCTGGTTCAGGAGATGCGATTGTTGCTCCTGATGCACCAATTCGTGACCAATTTTACAAAGAAATTGATTTCATGCACCGCAAATGGCCAGATGTTAAGAAATACTTGGTTTATTTTCAAAATTTCACAAATACGCATGATACCGTAGATGTCATTCGTGAGCGTTATGAGCAAGCCATTAATGAACCTGGGGTGGTTGGTATCAATATTGGTACGCGTCCAGACTGCCTGCCAGATGAGACGATTGCTTATATTGCTGCGCTTTCTGAGCGTATGCATGTAACGGTTGAGCTTGGTTTGCAAACAACTTATGATGAAACATCCAAAATCATCAATCGCGCGCATACTTATGACCTTTACGTTGAAACGGTTAAACGCTTGCGTCAGTTAGCGCCAAAAGTTGAGATTGTTTCACATTTGATTAATGGTCTGCCTGGCGAAACGCATGACATGATGATTGAAAATGTCAGACGTTGTGTGACAGATAATGAAATTGACGGGATTAAGCTTCATTTATTGCATTTGATGACAAGTACGAAAATGCAACGTGATTACCATGAAGGGCGTTTAAAATTGCTGGGTATGGAAGAATATGTTAATATCATCTGTGACCAACTGGAGATTATTCCTAAAAATATCATTATTCATCGTATTACAGGTGACGCTCCGCGCGATATGCTCATTGGTCCAATGTGGAGTCTTAAAAAATGGGAAGTCTTAAATGCCATTGATCAAGAAATGGAACGCCGTGGTTCTTATCAAGGGTGTAAGCTAGAAAATAAGGAGGTCGTGTTATGATAAAACGTCCTTTGCATTTATCTCATGATTTTTTAGCAGAAGTTTTGGATGAACAAGCTATCGCAGTTGATGCGACCATGGGAAATGGCAATGACACAGCTTTTCTTGCCCAACATGCTAAAGAGGTTTATGCCTTTGATGTGCAAGAACAAGCTTTGCAAAGCACGAAAGAACGTTTAGAAAAACAAGAAATTCACAACGCTCATTTAATTTTGGATGGGCATCAACATATTGACCATTATGTGAATCAACCAATTCGCGCAGCTATTTTCAATTTAGGGTATTTGCCAAGTGCTGATAAAACGGTTATCACTAAACCTGACACAACCTTGATTGCTGTGGAGAAAATTTTAGAAAAGCTTGAGGTTGGTGGTCGCTTAGCTATCATGATTTACTATGGACATGAGGGTGGCGACATGGAAAAAGATGCTGTGCTAGAATATGTCAATCAGCTAGACCAAAGGCTTTTTACCGCCATGCTGTATCAACCTTTAAACCAAATTAATCAACCACCATTTTTAGTGATGATTGAAAAATTAAAACAGTCGAAAGAGAGTTAAGCATTATGCAAACCGTAGCGGTTCGTGAAAAATTACATCAAATGCATCAAAAATATTTAGATGACGCAAACACTAAACCGTGTGCCAAGTTGTCAGAAGAAGATGCAGAGAAAATCTTGACAATTAAGAAAAAGTTAGCTAGTCTTGAAAAAGAACGTTGCGTACGACTTCGTGATCGTAAAGATGTTACGGCTATTGATCAAAAAATTGCCAAGCAAAAAGAACGTTTTACTGTTTATTGCCGCCAAAAACAACGATAAGGAGTGATGGTTTATCGAGAGTTCTATCCTTGTTATAGCATTTTTATTAATGCTTATTGTTTCCAACGTCATTAATCGTCTTTATCCTAAATTGCCTTTACCTTTTATCCAAATTGTTTTGGGAATTTTGGTGGGTGTTTTAGCAAAAGAGACGACACTCACTTTAGATTCAGAGCTATTTCTGGCTTTGGTAATTGCACCGCTTAATTTTAGAGAGGGGCAAGAAAGTGATGTGACGACCTTTGTCAAATACAAGTCGATTGTGGCTTATCTGATTTTGCCAACTGTTTTGATAACAATGCTGACAGTTGGTTATGTGACTGGTAAGTTATTGCCTGTTGATGTCCCCTTGGCTGCTAGTTTTGCCTTGGGAGCAGCGCTTGCTCCGACAGATGCCGTTGCGTTTTTATCAATTGCAAAACGGTTTAAATTTCCAAAGCGAGTCGAATCCATTTTGACAATAGAAGGGCTTTTGAATGATGCCAGCGGTTTGATTTCTTTCCAATTTGCTGTGACGGCTTTGACTACTGGAGCCTTTTCTTTGCTTACTGCGAGCTTTAGTCTGTTTTGGGCAATTATTGGTGGAATGTTGGTCGGGCTATTTTTTGCCTTGTTAAATCGAGGAGTCATGGCTTTTCTTGAAAAAATTGACGTCGCTGATGTGACAGGGGCTCTCTTATTGGAATTATCATTGCCGATTGTGTCATACTTTGTTGCCAGTCTTTTTGGTGTATCGGGTATCATTGCTGTCGTGATTGCTGGATTATCACAAGCCAGTCGCTTCAAACGAATTCGCTTATTTGATGCTGAGGTGGACCGTGTCAGCCAGATTATTTGGGAGACGGTCAGCTTCATCTTAAATGGCTTTGTCTTTATCGTTTTTGGCTATGAATTGACACGTATTGTTGAGCCTGCTTTGACCAATCCTTTGGTTAATAATTATCGTCTTGCGGCGATTGTGTTAATCGTGACAGCTTTGCTCTTTTTAGTTCGATTTGTCATGGTTGGGCTTTATTATATTCTCCATTATCGTAAAGAAAAACGTTTCAGTAAATCACTATTGAGGGAGGTTTTACTGTTAACTTTTTCTGGTGTGAAAGGGACGGTATCAATCGCGACAATTTTGCTATTGCCGCAGTTTGAAAGTTACGCCTATAGCTTGATTTTATTTACTGTAGCAGCGGTGACTTTGTTAAGTTTTCTAATTGGAGTATTTGTTTTACCACACTTGGCACAAAACTCTGATGATACTGATACTACCGATTATGTCACTCAAATTGCTATTTTAAATGAAGTGGTTAAGACATTGGAGCAAGATTTAAAAGAAGTCAAGAACAAAGGTCCACTTTATGCAGCCATTGATAATTACAATGGGCGTATTGAGCACTTAATTTTGGAACAAGAGCCGACTATTGTCAAAAAAGAATTGGCTTACTTGCGCTTGATGATTCTTGGAATTGAAAGCGATGGTTTAGAGCATGCTTTTTCAGAAGGCAAAATAGAATTAGTTGAATACCGTTTGTATCAACGTTATTTGCAAAATTTGGAACGTCAGATTAATCGCGGTTTTATTTCAACGTTTAGTTATTTCTTCACGATTAGCATGCGAGTGATTCGTCGCTTAGTTCGTGAAAGCCTTAGTTTTTGGCCGACTATCCGTCACTTTCTTTCTGGAAAATCACGCGAAATTAAATTGACAGAAGATAACCGTGACCGCTTGACAGAGCTTTATTTAAGCAATACGGAGCTGGTGTTAGAAGGGTTACAAGATTTGGAAGGCATTTATAATTCTGAGCTGATTGGCTTTCTTCAAAGGTCACGCCTACAAGAAGCTAATATCATTGAATCGGGCGTCTTTGTTGAACGTGTCATTGCTCATATGAAACCTGATAATATTGATGAAATGTTGCGAGGGTATTATCTTGAGCGTAAAGTGATTGCTGAATATGAAATGCGTGGAGACATTACATCAAGCTACGCAACCTTCCTACGCCGCAATGTCAATAAACTCGAAAGTTATTCGTTAAAAGATGACTATGGAACACTACCATATAATTACTTTATTATAAAATGACCCCTAGAACAAAAATGTCCTAGGGGTTTTACTGTTATGATTTAAATTCAGGTTTGATGTAAATGCGTTCGTCGCCTAGTGGGATGATTGAGACGGTTTGGTCATAGAAATCGGTTAAAATGTCCTCAGTCAAAACATCATTTTTAGGACCTTGGGCAATGATTTCTCCTTTTTTCAGCAACAAGACATGAGTTATTGATCGTGTAATTTCTTCGGCATGGTGTGTTACGTAGAGAATTGTTGGAGCATTAGGAAGGCTTGTGATTTGCTTAATCTGTGTCAATAGTTTTTCACGCGCAAACAAATCAAGCCCACTTGTAGCCTCATCTAAAATCAAAATTTCAGGATTTTCCATTAAACTACGTGCGATAAGGAGCAGTTGTTTTTCACCTTGTGACAGACTAGCATAAATACGTCCAAGCAGATGTTCGCCACCAATTGAAATCAACATTTGTCGTGCTTCATCAAGTTCTTTTTCACCGTATTCTTTGTAAAGAATGCTTGATTTGTATTTCCCAGTCAAAACGATTTTTTCGGCAAGCATATTTGCTGGAAGTCGCTCAGCAATAAATGAGCCAACGATACCAATTTTGGTACGAATATCGCTAATATCAGTACCACCAAATGGTGTTCCTAGGACTTCCACCTCACCGTCTGTTTTCCAATATTCAGCCATGATAAGCTTTAAAAGTGTTGTCTTACCAGAACCATTCAATCCTAAAATAGCCCAATGTTCCCCCTTGTTAACTGCCCAGTTAAGATTTTTTAATAATAATTTATGTTGACGTTCTAAGCTGACATTTTTTAGTTTTACTTGTAACATCTGGAGACCTCCATGTGTTTTTAATAATTATTATATCATTTTTCTGAAAATTTTGATATTTTAGTTTGGCATATGTAAAATATGGATGATATAGCTATCAGAATGTAAATAAATCTACTTTTAACCGAAATAAGTTATAAGTAATTATTACTTCCGTTTAATTTCAGAATTATTTGCGATCCTTGTCCCCAATAAAACGATACTTTGTGCCGCTTAAACAATCTGGGAGATTGTTTAAGGTTTCAGATTGGGAATTTTTTGGTTTCCTCTAACAGTCTACTGAATTGTTAGGACTGCCGATGGTTCAAAGCCTCTAGTGGATGGTTGAGGTTTAAGCCTAGAAATTGAAGAGCGAGGAATCTAAGGAAAGTATCAAAAAGACTTTTTCTTCAGTTTAACAGCTGATAGAGCTGTTTGCCTATTACATAAATGCAAAAATATGCTATAATGTAATTACTGTACTATTTTGTCGTGGAGAATAAAATCTTACCATAATAGATATTTGAAGAATAGGAGTAGAATTGATATGGAAGACCCCAGTCAGAATTTAATTTTGCAATTTGTTTTATTATTAATTTTGACCTTGCTAAATGCTTTTTTCTCAGCTTCTGAGATGGCATTAGTTTCCCTTAATCGTTCACGTGTTGAACAAAAAGCAGAAGAAGGCGATAAGAAATTCATTCGTCTATTGTCTGTTTTGGAAAATCCTAATAATTTTTTATCAACGATTCAAGTTGGTATCACCTTTATCAGTCTCTTACAGGGGGCTAGCTTATCTGCCTCTCTTGGGGGTGTTATTGCGTCTTGGTTTGGAGATTTTGTTTGGGCTCAGACAGCAGGTAGTGTTATTTCCCTTGTCTTTTTGACCTATATTTCCATTGTTCTTGGTGAGCTTTATCCAAAACGTATTGCCATGAATCTCAAGGAAAATCTGGCTGTTATCTCTGCCCCTGTTATCATTTTTCTTGGAAAAATTGTTAGTCCTTTTGTTTGGCTCTTATCAGCGTCAACCAATCTTCTCTCACGTATTACGCCAATGCAATTTGATGATGCGGACGAAAAAATGACCCGTGATGAAATTGAATACATGCTGTCAAATAGTGAAGAAACTCTAGATGCTGAAGAAATTGAGATGTTACAAGGTATCTTTTCGCTCGACGAATTAATGGCGCGTGAAGTTATGGTTCCAAGAACAGACGCTTTCATGATTGACATCAATGATGATACACAAGAAAATATTCAAGAAATTCTCAAACAGAATTTTTCACGTATTCCTGTCTATGATGATGATAAGGATAAGATTGTTGGTGTACTTCACACCAAACGCTTGCTGGACGCTGGTTTCCGTGATGGTTTTGACAATATTGTCTTGCGTAAGATTTTGCAAGAACCGCTCTTTGTTCCAGAAACGATTTTTGTGGACGATTTGTTACGCCAATTGAGAAATACCCAAAATCAAATGGCAATTTTGTTGGACGAATATGGTGGCGTTGCAGGTATTGTCACACTTGAGGATTTGCTTGAAGAAATCGTCGGAGAAATCGACGACGAAACAGATAAAGCAGAGCAATTTGTCCGTGAAATTGGTGAACATACTTATATTGTTCTTGGGACAATGACCATCAACGAATTTAATGACTATTTTGACGTCGATCTTGAAAGTGATGATGTGGATACTATTGCTGGTTACTACCTAACTGGTGTGGGAAATATTCCGGACCAAGATAGTCGTGAAACGTTTGAAGTGGATACGAAAGAAAAACACCTTGCTTTGACAAATGATAAAGTTAAAGATGGACGTGTTACAAAACTGAAAGTTATTTTTTCTGATATAGAACAGAGTATTGAAGAAGACTAAGCTAATCTTAGTCTTTTTCCTTTAGAAAATGTTATAATGAAAGCAGAAAAAACGGTTACAAAGGAAGAAAAAAATGACTGAAATTGATTACGGAAAAGTAACTGGGATGATTCACTCAACAGAAAGTTTTGGTTCTGTGGACGGTCCAGGGATTCGGTTTGTAATTTTTATGCAGGGCTGTAAGATGCGCTGTCAATATTGCCACAATCCAGACACTTGGGCTATGGAAACCAATAAATCGCAAGAACGCACAGTTGATGATGTATTGGCTGAAGCTTTGCGTTACAAGCATTTCTGGGGAAACAATGGTGGCATTACCGTATCAGGTGGTGAAGCCATGTTACAGATTGAATTTGTCACAGCACTTTTCACAAAAGCAAAAGAATTGGGAATCCATTGCACGCTAGATACTTGTGGTTTTGCTTTTCGTGACACACCAGAATACCATGAAATTGTGGATAAATTGTTAGCAGTAACAGATTTGGTTCTTTTAGATTTGAAAGAAATTAATCCTAAACAACATATTGTTGTGACACGTCAGCCAAATACTAATATTTTGGCATTTGCGCGTTATTTATCTGATAAGGGTATTCCTGTTTGGATTCGTCACGTTTTGGTACCTGGATTAACTGATTTTGATGATGATTTGGTTGAACTTGGTAAATTTGTCGCAACGTTGAAAAATGTGGATAAATTTGAAATTCTTCCTTATCATACCTTGGGTGAATTTAAATGGCATGAGCTTGGCATTCCATATACTTTGGAGGGCGTTAAACCTCCAACGAAGGAACGTGTGCAAAATGCCAAAGACCTGATGCATACAGAATCTTACACCGAATACATGAAACGGATTCATCAGTAAAAATATTGACATTAGCTTGAAACTTTGGTAAGCTCTAGCATAAGGTGGAATCTATGAACAGTTACAAAGTTTTAAAATTTGACGACGAATTCGTTTACTTGATGCAAGACGGAAAAATAAAAAAGCTTGCGCGTGATTTATTTGATTTTGACATAAAACTAGGAGACAAGGTTGACTATATTCAAGACGGGGACATTGTCCTTGTCTTGCCAAATCAAGATGAGGCGACTTTTGATTTAGATGATGACAAGTCTGTAAAATCTGGGCTATTACAAGGTATCTTGAACCTTTTTCTAGAAACATTGTCTATCCATAATAATGACCTAGGTAATCTGAAAAAAATTTTTTCTCAATTATTGGTGACGCTTTTTATGGCTTGGAGTTTACTTGGTGTCATTGCGATTGAAATCTTACTCTTGATTGAATCGCTTATTACATTTATTTGGCGTTTGCTCGTCAAAGGTGTGAAGAAATTGCATATTGTGGATAATAGCCGAAAGTACATGGCTTATCGCAAAGAACAAGAAGCTATCCGCAATCAAGAAAATCGTGAAGAAGAAGAACGCTTGTTACGCTTAGCCTTAGAGCAAGAAAAAACTGCAAAAGCAGAAGCCGCTAAGGACGATTCTTCTGATAATGAAATGCCAGATGTCGAAAACATCAGCAATGATTTCAAACAAAACACGACAGAAAAAGACTAAAGTAAAAGCATTTTTATCAGTAATTAACAATAATTAGTGATAAAGGTGCTCTTTTTGTGTTATTATTGCGATAAAAGCAGCTACTGACTTTGCTATCTCCTTTAAATTTTGCTAAAATAAGAATAAATAATTATTATGAGGTAGAAAACATGTCTAAAATTTTAGTTTTTGGTCACCAAAATCCAGACTCTGATGCTATCGGTTCATCAGTTGCTTATGCTTATTTGAAACGTGAACTTGGTGTTGATGCTGAAGCTGTTGCTCTTGGAACACCTAATGAAGAAACAACTTTCGCTTTGAATTACTTTGGCGTAGAAGCACCACGTGTTGTTGAATCAGCAAAAGCTGAAGGGGCTGACCAAGTTATTTTGACAGACCACAACGAATTCCAACAATCAATCTCTGATATTCGTGACGTTGAAGTTATCGAAGTTGTTGATCACCACCGTGTTGCAAATTTTGAAACAGCTAACCCACTTTACATGCGTTTAGAACCAGTTGGTTCAGCTTCATCAATCGTTTACCGCCTATACAAAGAAAATAACGTTGTTATTCCTAAAGAAATGGCTGGTTTGCTTTTGTCTGGTTTGATTTCAGATACACTTCTTCTTAAATCACCAACAACTCACTCAACTGACCCAGCTGTTGCTGCTGACTTGGCAGAAATCGCAGGTGTAAACCTTGAAGAATATGGTTTGGCATTGCTTAAAGCTGGTACAAACTTGGCAACAAAATCTGCTGAAGAATTGATTGACATTGACGCTAAAACATTTGAACTTAATGGAAACCAAGTTCGTGTAGCACAAGTTAACACAGTTGATATTAACGAAGTTCTTGAACGCCAAGCAGAAATCGAAGCAGCTATTACAGCAGCAAATACTGCAAATGGTTACTCTGACTTTGTACTTATGATTACTGATATTCTTAACTCAAACTCAGAAATCTTGGCACTTGGTTCAAACATTGACAAAGTTGAAGCTGCCTTCAACTTCAAACTTGAAAACAACCACGCATTCCTTGCAGGTGCTGTTTCACGTAAAAAACAAGTTGTCCCACAATTAACAGAGAGCTTCAACGCTTAATTAATAAGGGATAATAAAAAAGCGACGTGAGTCGTCTTTTTTGGAGAAGTTAAGGAAAAGAAATATGACAGACGAAAAAATACTCTATCATAAAAAAGGAAACCATTGGGAGATTACACTTTCAAAAACGTCAAAAAGAGAAAAGATAGAAGGTGTAATAGGACTTCTTATTGCACTCATTACTTATTTTTTGATGAAATAATGTTATTTCGGTAAATCCTAACATAACAAAAGCCAACCAATCGTTAATTTGATTGGTTTGCTTTTTATTTTTGGGATGTTATTCTTGATCACGGATAAAGGTGAGGGTTTGGTCTTTGGATAATTCTGGTGAGAATTGGAAGCCGTCAAAGGTTAGGTGTTTGATTTGCTCAATGGTTTCAATTTGTTTTTCAGCCATTAGTGAGACCAAACGACCACGTCCTTTTTTAGAAATGGTTGAATGAACTTTTGGCTTTCCGTTTCTATTTTCCATAAAGACAATTTTAACCATGCGTTTGCGGATATTTGGAGAGAAAACTTGCTCAAATTCTGATGACAGTAATGAAATGATGAGTTCGTCATCTTGGACTTCTTCGTTGTATTGTTGTCTCCAAAATTGTTTTAATGATGTGTTGTCAATCTTGAGATTTCCTTGAAAATCAAGGCGATGTGGTGCGATTAACGTCATGGGACTGATTAAACCGTATAAGGCAGTAGCGATACGAAGGTGGTTATCAAGATAATGTCGCTCCGCTTCGGTTACCTGAGTTCGTTTCATATACCGATACATGAGACCGTCATATAATAGCCATGCGGGATAGGTTTTGGCTTGTTTATCCGCTAGACGTTGCCAACGTGTCCATTCTTGGTCAGCTTTACTTGAATTGATTTTGTAGAAATTAGCCAAATTTTCGGCGGGGTATTCTTGTAAGGTTTTGAGCACTGCTTGGCTCTGGGCAGATAATGGTTGGCTTGGAAAAGCATCTTGGTTGGTATGTAATTCTTTGGCGTTAGGAATTAATATTTTCATACTGGCATTATAGCATAGACCTCAAAAATTCTTCAAAGATAAAAACTTATTAAAAAGTGAAGTTTATCTTCTTATAGCAGTCATTCTTGTTTTTTGTTACAATAAAGCTATGAATATTCAAGAATTGCGAGCTGGCGATTTGCTTTTTATGTACGGAATTTCCGATATGTCGCAAGCTATCCAGAAAGCAACTGGACAATATAGCCACGTTGCTATTTATTTTGACTCAATGATTTATCACGCGACCAAGGATAAAGGTGTCATTAAACAGCAGTTAAGGGAATTTTTGAAAACGAAGCAGCATAGGATTTTTGTTTACCGTTATCCTAGGATTAAGGCTGATCAGGTTCAGGTAGCAGCGGAGCATTTGCTGGGCAGACCTTACAATCACAGTTTCTATCCAGATAATGGTTCTTATTATTGCTCACAATATATTGCGGATATTTTGCCGATTTTTGAAACGATTCCCATGCAGTTTGGTGATGACAAGCATACGATTTCTGAGTTTTGGCAGCAATATTATGATGAGCTTGGAGTGGCTGTTCCGTTAAATCAATCTGGGACTAACCCTAGTCAATTGGCACAGTCCGAGAATTTGCAGTATTTAGGAGAATTACATGATTAACATTTGTAATCCAGATAAATTAACCAGACAAGCTTTTTTTCAAGACTTGATTAATTTTCTTTATCAAACAGATGATGTGACCTTACGCCAAATCAAGGCAAACTTTCCAGAAGTTCCCAAAATTGACCGTTTGATTGAGGAATACGTGCAAGCAGGCTACATTATTCGTGACAATAAACGCTATACGATTGGTTTTGACTTGCTTGATAGCCTAGAAAATGTTAGTTTAGACAGTCAACTTTTTGTAGATGACCAAAGTGCTATCTATGAGGACTTGATGGCTCTGACTTTTGAAACACGTTTGACAAATGAGGCTAATGATTTGGTGCTTGTTGAAAAAACAAGTATCGCTCGTAGTGAGTTAACCTTGTCAAATTATTTCTTCAAATTAGCAGATAATTTACCAATGTCTAAAGCGCAAGAACCTTTGTATGACTTGCTTGGAGACGTCAATCCACAATACGCTTTGAAATATATGACAACATTTTTGTTAAAATTTGGTCGTAAGGACGAAGTTGCCCAAAAACGCCCAGATATTTTTGTAGAAACGTTGGAAAAATTGGATTATATCCGAAAAAATGACCAAGGGAAGTACGAATTGAACATGCTTTTTGACAAAGAAAACTTGATTTTTACCAGTAAAGCTTAAAAAACCTGTCCAGTGGACAGGTTTTTCATGAGCCTGAAAATTAAAAATCGAGTTAAGTCCATTGGACAATTCACGTTGTTTTTATCATTAGATAGAGAAAATAAGGAGCTCCGATAACGGCAACGACAAGTCCTGTTGGAATTCCTGTGCCAACTAAGCAAACACGTCCAATTGTATCGGCGATTAAAAAGATAATCATTCCGATGAGCAGACTAGACGGAAGGCTGATGCGGTGGTCGCTTCCTAATAATTGGCGCGTGATGTGACCAGCAAGCAGACCGATAAATGTAATATTGCCCACAAGAACAACACTAAGCGCCGCCAAGGCAGTCGAGAGTATTAGTGTGTAGAGACGTTCTCGTTTTAGATTTAAACCTAAAGCGATAGCTGTTTCTTCGTTAAGGCTCATAATATTTAGTGCATAACTTCGACTGTAAGTTAGTAGCCAAGTGACTAATAGCAGCGGTGCTAAAATCATCAATGTCTGCCAATTGCCACCACTTACTTTTCCGCTTAGCCATGAGACGATATAATCCGTCTTACTCGTATCAAGGTTAGCAATGATTGAAATCATGATGCCTGAAAGCAAGCTAGAAATCCCAACACCTGTAATGATAAGGCGTGTCGGACTAATCGGCTGATTTTTCTGACGTGAAACAAAATAAACAGTACAAATGGTCAGAATACCACCTAACATGGCTAAAAATGGCATAAGCGCAATCATCATGGAATTGGTAACATCCAAAAGCCCAACCATAATCGCAATCACGAGCCCAGCTCCTGCATTTATTCCTAAAATACCTGAATCGGCTAAGGGATTTTTAGTGAGTGTTTGAAGCAACACACCTGACATGGCAAGCGAACCGCCACCGAGCATACAAGCCAAAATGCGTGGCAGTCTGATTTGCGTGACAATGAAAGACATGGTTGCATCTGATTTTCCTAAAAAGACCTTGCAAACCTCTAGAAGTGAGGAATTAGCATATCCTAGAGATAAGGATAGCAGGAAAATAAGACATAACAGAAAAATGAGAACACTGAAATGACAAGCTACTTTCTTTCCAGATGTCATAAATTTTCCCCCTTTCGCACCAACCACAGAAAGCATGGTAAGCCAACAATACTAACAACCGCACTAACTGGCGTTTCTGCTGGCGGATTGATTGTACGGCAAATCAAATCGACCCAAAGCATAAAAGTGCTCCCAGCAAATGCTGTTAAAGGAAGGATAATCCGATAATCTTTCGCCACAAACATTTTGATAAAATGAGGAATGATAAGCCCGACAAATGCAATGCTGCCAACAAGAGCCACGGCGGCAGCCGATAAGATAACCACAATAGCAAGGAAAGTCATGGTCATGGCAAAAGTTCGTTGCCCCAGAGCTTTAGCAACTGTTTCATCAAGACTTAGAATGGTTAATTGACGCGCAAAAAGCTGCGCTAATAGCAATCCAAGGATAATAAAAGGCGCAATAATTCCCAACATTTTCCAATTTATTTGTGCTAAGCCACCAGATTGCCAACCGATAACTGCTTTTGACAAATCAAAATACAGCGTTATTGCCTGACCAAGTGATGAAAATAGGGTTGAAATCATAGCACCTGCTAAAATGAGTCGAAGTTGTTGGTATCCTTTTCGAGGATGATAAGCTATTCCAAATACTAAAATAGCAGCTAAAATCGCACCAAACAGACAAGTGATTAAAATCAAACTGTAATGCATACTACCAAAAATGGCATAACCTACAATCAAGGCTAAACCAGCGCCAGCATTAATGCCAAGCAAACCAGGGTCAGCAATAGGATTACGAGTAACGCCTTGAATAATGCTACCAGCTTGTGCCATGGCAGCCCCAACTAAAATAGCAGCAATGGTTCTTGGAAGCCGCAAATCAAAAATCACATCTTGTAAGTTAGAATCAGTTAAAGGGTGTCTAAAAACACTCATTAATTGAGCATTAGAATAAGCTACCGCACCAAAGCGAAGGCTTAAATACCAACCAAGGATAAAAAGAAAACATAGGCTGAAAAAAAGAAGCCACGCTCTTAAACGTTTATTCTTTTGAAAAAGAAGGTACAGTTGTTTCATTGTCTTTCCCTTTCAGAGAAATCAGCGAAAACTGCCTAGCGTATGGATTGCAGGCAGTTCTCAGCTGGTAAATGAGTTTAACTATTAGCTTGCTCGATTGCTGATACAAAAGCATCCAGCTGTTTATCAAGCGACATTGGGTCTGAGAAGTAGAAGAGGCTTTCATCAACTTCTAAAACGTGATTATTTTTCACAGCAGAAATATTGTTCCAAACATCGCTTTCTTTTAGGGAAGCTGCCGCTTCTTTAGTGTCGTCACTAACATTAAGAACAACGTAGTCTCCGATATAATCTCCAAGAACTTCTTGTGAAATGCCAAACCAGCCAGCAGGGAAAACATCATCTTGGACTTTTTGTGGTGCAGCATAACCAAGCGAATCATAAATCAACTCACCACCACGTCCCCAGTTATTACCATAAAGGTAGATATCTTTGTCGTAAAAATCCATAACCGTAAAAGTCGTTGATGAATCAATGTATTGACTCAGTTCTTCTTTAGCTTCAGCAGTTTTAGTTTCCCAGTTATCAAGCCATTCTTGGGCTTCATCTTCTTTATCAAAAACTTTTCCGAGATTAGTCATCATTTCCAAATAATCACTTTTACCGTATTCAATGACTAAAACAGGAGCAATTGCTTTCAAATCATCAAGATTTTCATCTGTTGAAAAAGCGATGATAAGGTCTGGTTTTTGGGTAGCAATAGCTTCGGTATCATCTGATGTTAATTGGACAGCCTCAGCTAATTGATCACCAAAAGCAGGGCTATTTTTTTCTAAATCAAGTGAATAACTTGAAACATTGACACCGAGTTCTAATAAATAACCTGTGTATGAGTAGGCAAAATTAATGACCTTTTGAGGATTTTTAGGAATATCTCCTTCATAAGAAAATCCAGTAATTTTAGGCATGCTAGATAACTCGGTATTATCTGAAGTTGATGATGTATTATGGCAAGCAACGAGTAAAAATGTTGCTAGAAAAGTCGTTAAAACGGCGAAAAACTTTTTCATGTCTATTCTCCTAATAAAAATCTATGTTAGCTGATAAGTCAGCAAAATAGGACGATTGTGGATAGGGTCTTGAACGATATGGGCTTCGATATTAAAAATATCACGTAAAATGTCTGCTGTCATGATGTCTTGAACCTTACTGTGATATTTAATCGCGCCAGCTTTCATGGCAATCAATTCGTCAGAAAAACGTGCTGATAAGTTCAAATCGTGCAAAACCATAATAATAGTTTTCTGGGTATCTTGGTTAAGTTTTTGGAGTAATTCCAAGATTTCCAGCTGGTGGTTCATATCTAGATAAGTTGTTGGCTCGTCTAAAAAAATAGTATCTGTGTCTTGAGCTAAAGCCATAGCAATCCAAACACGTTGACGTTGACCACCTGAAAGCGAATCAACTTTTTCATTGGCAAATTCAACAACTTTGGTTATTTCCATTGCCCAGTTGATTTTTTCCTTGTCTGTGTCGCTTAAACTTCCCAAATAGTTTTGATGTGGAAAGCGACCGTATGAGACAAGCTCATAAACTGAAATCCCTTCAGTCGCTTCAAGCATTTGGGGGAGTAGTGCTAACTTTTTGGCAATTTCTTTAGTTGGTAAATGAGCAATTGCTTCTCCGTCAACAAATACTTGACCAGCTTTAAGGGCATGAATGCGTGTTAAAGCTTTTAATAAAGTTGATTTACCACAACCATTGGCACCGATAATTGTCGTGATTTTTTGTTTTGCTATGGTGACAGATAAGTCATTGATAATCACTTTATCATCGTAAGCTACTGAGATGTTTTCAGCGTAAATATCTGACATAATCGACCTCCTTTCAAAATGATTTTAGGGGAATTTTTCTTCCCAAAAACAAGTCCCTAAATCGAGAATTGTTTTTTTATTGTAACAAGAAAAAAGACCTCTGAAAAGCCTTTTTTTGAATATTTTTATATTATTTAAATATTTTTATTATTAATTAGAATTGTTCAAAATAATACTTGAAATCGTTCTAATTAAGGTAGCTTTTAGCGATATTCAAATCACCAGCATAAGCTGTGCGTTCACCATTTACGATTTGATAAGCATCAGCTCCTTTACCAGCGATAATAACGGCATCTGTTTCATTATTAGTGCGTGCCATAGCTTGTGAAATAGCCTTTTCACGGTCAACTTGAATGTCAAGTGGACGTGTCACTTGACTAGCAATTTCTTCGGCAATAGCTTGTGGGTCTTCGTAATTAGGGTCATCAGCTGTTAAGATAACGTGAAGATTTGGGTGAGCATTGATGACACGAGCAAAGTCAGCACGACGGCTTTCTCCCTTATTACCAGTTGCACCAAGAATCAGGTGAAGGTCGCCTTTTTGGTGTTCTTCAACGACAGATAACAGTTTTTCAAGACTGTCACCATTGTGCGCATAATCGACGAAGACTTTAGCACCATTAGTTTGCGTAATGACTTCCATGCGACCAGGGACACTTGTTTGGGCAATTCCTTTTTGAATATCAGCTAGACTTGTTCCCAAACGCAGACAAGCAAGACCAGCAGCAACCGCATTTTCTTGGTTAAATGAGCCAATGAGCTGAATATCATAATGTCCTGCTAGTTTGCCAGTCACATCAAAGTCAAAAGCTCTGCCATTTTCAATCGTATTATCAGAATCCTTGCCGTAAAAATCATGAGGAGTATTGGCAACTTGTTGTGCGACAACATTAAAATAATCCATACCTGCATTGACAACAACAGCTTTGCTATTTGCCATTAAAAGGCGTTTGTGGTAGAAATAATCTTCAAATGTTGGATGTTCAATCGGTCCAATATGGTCTGGGCTGATGTTGAGAAACGCTCCGACATCAAAAGTCAATCCATAAACACGTTCAACCAGATAAGCTTGACTAGAAACCTCCATGATAAGGTGTGTCATGCCATTTTGGACAGCTGTTGCCATCATTTTGAAAAGGTCAAGACTTTCAGGCGTTGTTAATTTTGATTTAAAGAAAGTTTTGCCGTCCAAAGTTGTGTTCATGGTTGAAAACATCGCAGGTCTGTGGCTTTGTTTCAAGATATTGTAGGCAAAATAAGCAGCGGTTGTTTTCCCTTTTGTTCCCGTAAAAGCAATGATTTTCAAATCATTTTCTGGATGACCATAAAATTCCATGGCGATTAAGCTCATGGCTTTTTTGATATCAGTAACGATAATCGCTGGAATATCAAGCTCATAATCAACTTGGCTAACATAGAAAGTCAAGCCATTTTCAATTGCTTGCTCAAGATACTCTTTTTTAAAGGTCGCACCTTTGGCAAAGAAAAGTGTTGATTTATCTGCTTCGCGACTATCAAAACTAATCTGAGAAAAACTTGGATTTTCTTTCCAATCTAAAGAATAGTGATTATGGAAAATAATTTCGCGAAAATTATGGTCATTTTTCAGAATGTCGAGGGTTTTTTCAAGTGTAATCATACTCTCTATTTTAGACTTAATGTCTTTGTTTTACAAGTCACAATCAAAAGTTTATAATAAAAAGTAACGCTTATTTTAAAAATTAGGAAGAATACTATGTCTGAAAACAAAACAAATATGACACAGCAGCAACAGATGGTGCGCGGGGCGGCATGGTTGACAGCGTCAAACTTTATTAGTCGCCTTTTGGGTGCTTTCTACATTATCCCTTGGTATGCTTGGATGGGGACTCACGGTGAGCAAGCCAATGCACTTTTTGGAATGGGCTATAATATTTACGCCGTTTTCCTACTCATCTCAACCGCGGGAATTCCTGTTGCCATTGCTAAACAGGTTTCGAAGTATAATACGTTAGGTCAAGAAGATACTAGTTATTATTTATTACGTAAAATTTTAAGATTGACCTTGGTATTGGGGCTTATTTTTGCGGCAATTATGTACATTGGCTCACCGATTCTAGCTGCTTGGAGTGGTGGCGGAGCTGATTTGGTTCGTGTTATGAAAAGTTTATCTTGGGCACTCTTGCTTTTCCCGTCAATGAGTGTTCTACGTGGCTTTTTCCAAGGATTTAATAATTTAAAACCTTATGCCATGAGCCAAATTGCAGAGCAAATTATCCGTGTTATTTGGATGCTTTTAACAGCTTTCATGATTATGAAAATTGGCTCTGGTGATTATGTTTCAGCCGTTGTTCAATCAACGTTTGCTGCTTTTATCGGAATGATTGCTAGTGTCCTCGTCCTCCTTTTCTTCCTTTGGCGCGAGGGTAAATTGCAAGCTATTTTCTCTGCAGGAAATAATGATGTTAATATTGATGCCAATGCGATTATCATTGAAACGATAAAAGAAGCTATTCCGTTTATCATTACAGGAGCAGCGATTCAACTCTTCCAGATTGTTGACCAGTTGTCATTTATCAACACAATGAAGTTGTTTACGTCGCATACGACCAAAGAATTGCAAATTTTATATGCTTATTTGTCAAGTAATCCAAATAAAGTAACGATGATTTTGATTTCTTTGGCTACTGCCATCGGTGGAGCTGGTATTCCCCTTTTGACAGAAAACTTTGTTAATAAAGACAAAAAAGCAGCAGCTCATTTGGTCATTAATAGTTTGCAAATGCTGTGTATGGTGCTTTTTCCAGCAATGCTTGGGGCGATTATTTTAGCACAGCCACTCTATACGCTTTTCTACGGTGCGCCAAATAGCACAGCCCTGTGGTTATTTGTAGGTGCCTTGCTGCAAGTGATTTTCTTAGCACTCTATAGCCTTTTAGCACCTATGCTTCAAGCCTTATTTGAAAATCGCAAAGCTATTCGATATTTTGGTTACGGTTTAATTATTAAGATTGTTTTGCAAATTCCGTTTATCTATTTCTTCCACGCTTATGGCCCACTTTTATCCACAGCCATTGGTTTAACAATACCGATTGTTCTGATGTATAAGCGCATTTATGAAGTGACACGCTTTAACCGTAAAGCTTTGTTGCGAGGAATTTTTCTTGTTAGTATTTTAACAGCTATGATGGGTGTTATTGTTGCTATAGCAACCGTTGGACTTCATTTTATTGTTAGCCCAACGACACGTGTTGGTAGTGTTGTTTATATTGTGCTTGTAGGTGCCTTAGGTGTTCTTGTTTACGGCTTCCTTGCCCTAGTAACTCGTTTGCTTGATAAATTAATTGGTGGCAGAGCAAAAGCACTCCGCCAAAAACTACATTTAGAGCGATGAAAACAGTCCAGTGGACTAACTCGCTTCTTTATTTTTAAGCTCATGAAAAAACAGTCCACTGGATTGACTCGCTTTCTTATTTCTGGGCTCGTGAAAAAAACGTCCAAGGGACGTTTTTTTTAGTTATAGTTTTTACTTATAGCTGATTATCAAGAAATAGAATAACGAAAAAGTCATGCATTTCAACGAATAAATGATAGAATAGTTTATAAATTTTAATAGACCAGATAGCTGGTAGTGATATGTTTTGAGGGGGAGACACCATGAAAAGTGATTGTAGATTGGCAACTATTTTAGCACATGCAGGAATAAAATCAGATGAAGCGACAGGAGCGTTAGCAGCACCTATTCATTTTTCCACAACTTATCAACACCCAGAGTTTGGAAAATCAACAGGTTTTGATTACACAAGAACGAAAAATCCAACACGCGCAACGCTTGAAAAGACACTTGCAGCGATTGAAAAAGCAGATTATGCACTTGCAACGTCATCTGGTATGAGTGCTATTGTTTTAGCCTTTGAAATTTTTCCTGTTAGAGCCAAAGTAGTTGCCGCACGTGACTTATATGGTGGCTCTTTCCGTTGGTTCAATGATAAAGAAAAAGAAGGGCGTTTTTCGTTTGAATACACCAATACAGAAGCAGAGCTTTTAGCAGCGATTTCTGATGACACGGATATTGTTTACATTGAGACCCCAACGAACCCACTAATGGTTGAATTTGACATTGAAAAAGTGGCGAATGCGGCTCATGCCAAGGGCGCTAAGCTTATTGTGGACAATACTTTTTACAGCCCAATTTATCAAAATCCAATTCCACTTGGAGCTGATATTGTTGTGCATTCAGCCACAAAATATTTGGCAGGACATAATGATGTCTTAGCAGGCGTTGTGATTACAAACGACAAAGAGACATATGACAAACTTTTCTACAATCTCAATACGACTGGTCCAACCTTATCACCATTTGATTCTTATATGTTGATGCGTGGGCTAAAAACCCTTAAACTTCGCATGGAAAAATCAACTGAAAATGCGCGTGAGATTGTTGCATTTTTGGAAAAATTACCTGCTGTTAAAGAAGTGCTTTATACGGGTAAAGGTGGCATGATTTCTTTCAGAGTGGTTGATGAAAGTAAGATTCCAGATATTATCAATAGCCTTGACATCATTACATTTGCAGAAAGTCTTGGTGGTGTGGAAAGTTTAATCACTTACCCGAGAACCCAAACACACGCAGACATTCCTGAAGAGGTTCGTTTATCTTACGGATTAACCAATGATTTATTGCGCCTATCTATTGGAATCGAAGATGTTGAAGATTTGATTGATGACCTAAAACACGCATTGGAGGCTTAGTATGGGAACATATGATTTTACAACGAGACCAAATCGTCTAACACATTTCACATATAAATGGCAGGCATCTGAAAATGACCCTGATTTGCTTCAACTTTGGGTTGCTGATATGGATTTTTTGCCTGTTCCAGAAATTAAAGAAGCGATTATAGATTATGGACAAGAACACATCTTTGGCTATAATTATTTTAAGGATTCTCTTTATCAATCAGTGATTGATTGGGAAAGAAAAGAACACGGCTACAACATCACCAAAGATGACATTTCTTTCATTGACGGTGTTGTTCCTGCCATTTCAGTTGCTATTCAGGCCTTTACTGAAAAAGGCGATGCGGTGCTGATTAATTCGCCAGTTTATTATCCTTTTGCACGGACAATTCGCTTAAATGACCGTAAATTAGTGGAAAATTCTTTGATTATTAAGAATGGGCATTTTGAAATTGACTTTGACCAACTTGAGAAAGATATCGTTGATAATCAGGTAAAACTTTATGTTTTTTGTAGCCCACACAACCCTGGTGGACGTATCTGGTCAGCACAAGAATTACAAAAAATCGGTGAGCTTTGTGAAAAACATGGCGTTATATTGGCTTCAGATGAAATTCATCAAGATTTGGCGCTTTTTGGCAATAAGCATCATTCTTTCAACACAGTTGATGACCGTTTTAAAGAATTTACACTTATCCTGTCATCAGCTACGAAAACATTTAACATTGCTGGTACGAAAAACAGTTTTGCGATTATTCAAAATCCGAAACTTCGTAAGCAATTTAAACGTGTCCAACTGGCTAATAATCAACACGAAGTTCCGACTCTGGGAATGATTACGACGGAAACTGCCTTTACTTATGGCAAGCCATGGTTAGAAGAATTAAAAAAAGTTATCGAAGAAAATATTAATTACGTTGTGGATTATTTTGAAGAACATACCAAGATTAAGGTCATGAAGCCTGAGGGAACTTACCTTGTGTGGCTTGACTTTTCAGCCTATGACATTGAACAACCACAATTAGATGAAAAACTTCAAAAGGAAGCAAAAGTGGTGTTAAATGACGGCGCACATTTCGGAAAAGAAGGCAAAAGTTTTGCTCGTCTAAACGTTGCTGCACCACTAGAAACTGTAAAAGAAGCCAGCAAACGCATCGCTAGCGTCTTTGGAAAGTAAAGACATCAGTCCAATTGGCTGATGTTTTTTTCATAAAACTGAGAATAATGACTAATTTTAAAAAAGTATGACATTCGTCATAATTAGTGAGCATATTTTGCCATTTTCTGCTATAATTGATAAGGTTAAACTAAATTCAGTATAAAAGGAGTACATCATGGGAAAATTCCAAGTTATCTCACACCCGCTTATCCAACACAAATTATCAATCTTGCGTCGCACAACAACTTCAACTAAAGATTTTCGTGAATTAGTTAACGAAATTGCAATGCTTATGGGTTATGAAGTGTTGCGCGACCTTCCACTCGAAGATGTTGAAATCGAAACACCGATTACAAAAACAACTCAAAAACAATTAGCTGGTAAAAAATTAGCAATTGTTCCTATTTTACGTGCTGGTATCGGTATGGTTGATGGTTTTCTTAGCCTTGTTCCAGCTGCTAAAGTTGGTCATATCGGAATGTATCGTGATGAAGAAACATTGCAACCTGTTGAATACCTTGTAAAATTACCAGAAGATATTGACCAACGACAAATTTTTGTGGTTGACCCAATGCTTGCAACAGGTGGTTCAGCTATTTTAGCCGTTGATTCTCTTAAAAAACGTGGCGCAGCTAACATTAAATTTGTTTGTCTCGTATCTGCACCAGAAGGTGTTAAAGCTCTCCAAGAAGCACACCCAGATATCGACATTTACACAGCCACTCTTGACGAAAAACTTAACGAACATGGTTACATCGTTCCAGGTCTTGGTGACGCTGGTGACCGACTATTCGGTACAAAATAAGGTTAAGTTGATTGCTTAACTATTAAAAAGAGCACCTCATTTGAAGTGCTCTTTTTAATATCTGCATGTTCTACTTTATTTTATTATCTAAAAAATGTAGAGTTTCAATTGATTTGTAGTGCAATGTAATGAAAGTCAATGTTTCAAAAATCACATGAAATCAAGGTTTCTACCGTCTATTGACGTGTAGTGAACCCCTATTTTACTTCAGGAAAAAGTCAATTATTAACGTTTTTTATTTGACCTTTTTTGACCAATTGACTATAATAGTTTCAGATTGATTATTAAAACCAGACATGGATAAGAAGGTGATAGTCACCATTTCAATTTGTCCGTGTAGCTTAATAAAGGAGAAAATATATGATTCCTGTAGTTATTGAACAAACGAGCCGTGGCGAACGCTCATACGATATTTATTCACGCCTTTTGAAAGACCGTATTATCATGTTGACTGGACCAGTTGAAGATAATATGGCTAACTCTATCATTGCCCAATTGTTGTTCCTTGATGCACAAGATAACACTAAAGATATTTACCTTTATGTTAATACTCCTGGTGGTTCAGTATCAGCAGGGCTTGCCATTGTTGATACAATGAATTTCATTAAGTCAGATGTTCAAACAATTGTTATGGGTATGGCAGCTTCAATGGGAACTGTTATTGCGTCATCAGGTGCAAAAGGTAAACGTTTCATGTTGCCAAATGCTGAATACATGATTCACCAACCAATGGGTGGTACTGGTGGCGGTACACAACAAACAGATATGGCAATTGCTGCCGAACACCTTTTGAAAACACGTCAAAACTTGGAACAAATTTTGGCTGACAACTCTGGTCAAACATTGGAAAAAGTTCATGCTGATGCTGAACGTGATAACTGGATGAGTGCACAAGAAACTCTCGAATACGGCTTCATCGACGAAATCATGGTAAACAACGAATTAAACTAATTGAAGATATATATTAAACCCGCCTTTGGTGGGTTTTTTGTTGCGAGCTGACCAAGGATACATTTAACTTTAATTGTGGTATAATCGTTTTATGTTGACAATTGATGAACAATTATTTGATATTGATGAAGCTATTGATGAGGTTGCCGCATCTTTTCTTGAGTTGGAAAGTGTTAAAAACTATCGGAAAGCACGTGAGGTTTTCTTGGCAGATACTGTGCTTCAGGAAAAAATTATGCATTTTCAAGCCTTGAAACAAAGCTATGAAGATGTTAAATCGTATGCAGCTTTTCGATCAGAAGTTGCTGAAATACGTCGTCAACTTTTTAAGGAAAAAAGGGGCATTGACATTAACGAAAAAGTTAGTCAATTGCGACAAAGTGAAGTTGCTGTTCAAAAAAATTTAGCAGAGCTATCACAAAAGATCTCATCAACTATTTCATCTGATATTTTTGTAGAGACAGGTTTGCCTTTGGCACCACATAAATCACATTATGGGAATTGTAGTAAAGGAGGAAGGAAAAAGCATGTTTAAAAAGCAGGAACGTCAGGGGATTATTGTTTATTTATACTATAATCGTGATGCTCGAAAGTTAAATAAATTTGGTGATGTTTTATACCATTCGCATAAAATGCGATATCAGATCTTGTATGTAAACAAGGAAGAAGCAGAAGATATTGCAAAAGAAATTTCAGAATTGAAATTTGTTAAAGAAGTATTATTATCGGAGTTTGATAATATCGATGAAAATTTTGTAGGCAATTTAGCTCGTTTTTGATATAATATAATCTTGTATGAAGAAGTACGAAAAGAATATTGACAATTTTCTGATAATTCAGTATTATTTTAAGTGACTTTTTATTAGAAATTTAAGGAGAGAAATTCTTATGCATAAAAAGATTGCGCTCACAGCGCTAACTTTTTTAGCCTCAATTACTTTAGCAGCTTGTAGTAAGTCGCCAGACGTAACTGCAAATGCCACAGGAACAACGATTGGTGACACCTTGAAAATTGGTGTTAACCTTGAATTGACTGGTGCGGTAGCTGCTTATGGTAATGCAGAAAATGACGGTATTAAACTTGCCGTTGAAGAGATTAATAAAGCTGGCGGTGTTGATGGTAAAAAAATTGAACTCGTTACGAAAGATAATAAATCTGAAAACGCGGAAGCCTCTACTGCAGCGACTAACTTGGCTATTCAAAGTCAAGTTAATGCAATGATTGGTCCAGCCACTTCTGGTGCGGTTTCTGCCGCTAGTTTGAATGCCCAGAAAACAGGGGTTCCGTTGTTGACTCCAAGTGGTACACAGGATGATTTGACAGTGGGTAGTGATGGTGTGAAAAAAGACGTTTTCCGTACGACTTTCCAAGACAGCTTCCAAGGTCAAGTTTTAGCACAGTACGCTTATAGCAATTTAAATGCTAAAAAGGTTGTTCTTTATTATGATAACTCAAGTGACTATGCTAAAGGAATTGCTGAGGAATTCCAAGAAAAATATCACGGAGAGATTGTTGCAACAGCGACATTTGCTTCAGGGGATAAAGATTTCCAATCAGCCTTGACAAAATTCAAAAACTTGGATTATGATGCGATTGTAATGCCAGGTTATTATACAGAAACTGGTATCATTACAAAACAAGCGCGTGATATGGGTATCGAAGTTCCAATTTTGGGACCTGATGGTTTCAATGATGATAGCTTCGCTGACTTGGCCGGTACAGCAAATACGCATGATGTTTATTACGTATCGGGTTATTCAACGAAAACAGCACTTTCAGATAAAGCAACAGAATTTATTGCAGCATATAAAGAAAAATACGGTTCAGAACCAAATATGTTTGCAGCGCTTGCTTATGACTCTGTTTATATGATTGCTAAAGCAGCAGAAGGTGCAGAAACTTCAATTGATATTGCTAATAACTTAGCAAATCTGACAGATTTTGAAGGTGTTACTGGTACAATGACTATCGATGAAGATCATAACCCAATCAAGACAGCTTTGATGGTTAAGATGAAAGATGGTGTTGAAGATTCAGCTGAAGCCGTTGAAATTACAGGAGATAACTAGAGGTCATTTTCCTTTAGCTTTATATCACATAACTAGAAAGTTTGGTATTATATGTTTTTAGAACAGCTCCCCCAACAACTGGTTAATGGTATTATTCTAGGAAGTATCTATGCGTTACTTGCTCTTGGGTATACCATGGTTTATGGGATTATTAAATTAATTAATTTTGCTCATGGCGATATTTATATGCTAGGTGCATTTATCGGTTACTATGCTATTAGTAGCCTTCACATGAATTTCTGGATTGCCCTCATTTTTACAATGATTGCAACAGCTTGCCTGGGAATGATTATTGAGTTTTTGGCTTATCGTCCATTACGTCATTCGACGCGTATTGCAGCCTTGATTACGGCGATTGGTGTGTCGTTCTTCCTTGAATATGGTATGGTTTTCTTGGTTGGCGCAAATACGCATTCATTCCCGCAAGCTATCGATATTGTTAGCTATAAGATTGGCTCTGTAACAGTGACAAACATTCAATTGTTGATTTTAATTGTTTCCCTTGCTTTGATGGTAGCTTTGCAATTAATCGTTAAGAAAACAAAAATGGGGAAAGCAATGCGTGCCGTGTCTGTTGATAGCGATGCAGCTGAATTAATGGGAATTAACGTCAATTCAACAATTAGTTTCACATTTGCGCTCGGTTCAGCACTTGCAGGTGCCGCAGGTGTGTTAATCGGTCTTTACTATAACTCAATTGAACCATTAATGGGGATGACACCTGGTATTAAAGCCTTCGTTGCCGCTGTTCTGGGTGGTATCGGCATTATTCCAGGGGCAGCTTTAGGTGGATTTGTTATTGGTATTTTGGAAACTTTATCAATTTCGCTCAACCTTTCAAGTTATCGTGATGCCATTGTTTACGGTGTCTTAATTATCATTCTTTTGGTAAGACCTGCTGGTATTCTTGGCAAAAACGTGAAAGAGAAGGTGTAGAAAATGAAAAAGAATCTAAAAATCAATCTTTCTTGGCTTGCTTTGATTGTTGTTCTTTTTGGAATCTTAGAATTTCTAGCAACAACTAATATTTTGAACCTTTACTACATTCAAATTCTCATGGGGATTGGGATTAGTATTTTAATGGGACTTGGTACTAACCTTGTGCTCGGTTTCTCAGGACAATTCACACTTGGACAAGCTGGGTTTATGGCAATCGGTGCTTATGCCACAGCGATTATCACACAACAAAATCCAACTTACGGTGGCTTTTATTTCTCAATGCTTGTTGGGATTGTGATTGCTGTTCTTGTAGCGCTTGTCTTTGGTATTCCAACACTTCGTTTGAAAGGTGACTACCTTGCGATTGCAACGCTTGGTATGGCTGAAATTATCCGTATTGTTATTGTCAATGGTGGCGATTTAACCAACGGTGCGGCTGGTTTGACAGGAATTTTGCCATACACAACATGGCCAGTTATCTTTATCTTTGTCGTTGCAATTACGATTTTGATTTTAAATTTCCTACGTTCATCTATTGGACGTCAAGTTATTTCTGTTCGTGAAGATGAGATTGCAGCAGAAGCAATGGGTGTCAACATCACAAGAATGAAAGTCTTGATTTTTGTAATGGGAGCTATCATTTCAGCTATTGCTGGCTCACTTTACGTTGGTTACATCGGAACAGTTGTACCAAAAGACTTTACTATCATGAAATCAATTGATTACTTGATTATTGCTGTTCTTGGTGGGCTAGGTTCTATCACAGGAACTATTCTAGCAGCCATTGTTTTAGGCATTCTTAACATGTTCTTACAAAACGTTTCAAACCTCCGTATGATTATCTATTCTTTGGCATTAATTTTGGTAATGATTTTCCGTCCAGGAGGACTTTTAGGAACAAAAGAATTCACATTATCACGTTTCTTTAATAAAACTAAGGGGGGCAATCATTAATGGCACTTCTTGATGTTAAAAATTTAACCAAAAATTTCGGTGGTTTGACAGCCGTTGGTGATGTCACAATGCATTTAAATGAGGGAGAATTAGTTGGTCTTATTGGTCCAAACGGTGCTGGTAAAACAACACTTTTCAACCTTTTAACAGGTGTCTATGAACCAAGCGAAGGTTCAGTTTCTTTGGATGGCACATTGTTAAATAGCAAGAAACCTTATAAAATCGCATCACTTGGTCTTTCACGTACTTTCCAAAATATCCGTCTCTTTAAAGATATGACCGTTTTGGAAAATGTACTTGTTGGCATGGCTAATCAAAATAAATCGCATGTCTTTGCAAGCTTTCTTCGTTTGCCAAAATTCTATCAAAGCGAGGAAGAGTTGCGCCAAAAAGCTATGGATTTGTTAGCTATCTTTAATTTGGATGGAGATGCAGATACCCTAGCTAAAAATCTTCCTTACGGTCAGCAACGTCGTTTGGAAATTGTACGTGCCCTTGCCACTGAACCCAAAATTCTCTTTTTAGATGAACCTGCTGCTGGGATGAACCCACAAGAAACAGCAGAATTGACACAGTTAATTCGTCAAATCAAAGAAGAATTTGACATTACCATTATGCTTATCGAACACGATATGAGTCTTGTAATGGAAGTGACAGAACGTATTTACGTTCTTGAATATGGACGTTTAATTGCTCACGGTACACCTGATGAAATCAAAAATAATCAACGTGTTATTGAAGCTTATCTTGGAGGTGAAGGATAATGACAATGTTAAAAGTTGATAATTTATCAGTCCATTACGGCGTTATCCAAGCTGTAAAAGATGTTTCTTTTGAAGTCAATGAAGGAGAAGTTGTCACACTTATCGGTGCCAATGGTGCTGGTAAAACTTCTATTCTTCGTACGATTTCTGGTTTGGTTCGTCCAAGTGCTGGTAAAATCGAATTCTTAGGACAAGAAATTCAAAAAGAACCTGCTCGAAAAATCGTTGCTAGTGGCTTGTCACAGGTTCCTGAAGGACGTCATGTTTTCCCAGGCTTAACTGTGCTTGAAAACCTTGAATTGGGAGCTTTCTTGCGTAATGACCGTGAAGAAAATCAAAAGAATTTGAAGAAAGTTTTTGAACGCTTCCCACGACTTGAAGAACGTAAATCGCAAGATGCAGCCACACTTTCAGGGGGTGAGCAACAGATGCTTGCTATGGGGCGTGCTTTGATGAGCCAACCCAAATTACTTCTTCTTGATGAACCGTCAATGGGGCTTGCGCCAATTTTTATCCAAGAAATATTTGACATCATTCAAGATATTCAAAAACAAGGAACAACTGTCTTGTTGATTGAACAAAATGCCAATAAAGCGTTAGCAATTGCTGACCGCGGTTATGTTTTAGAAACAGGAAAAATTGTTCTTTCAGGAACAGGTAAAGAATTGTTAGAATCAGAAGAAGTCCGCAAGGCTTACCTCGGTGGCTAACAAACCGTTAACTGAATTTAGTATTTAACCAAGTCTAGGATAGCTGTTATCCTAGACTTTTTATCATTAACAACAGTCTCGTCTGCTTTATTTTCATTATTTTTTCAATCTTTGGTGAAACCGTTTGCGGTTTGTGGTATAATAATAACAAGAAAATAATGCGGAGAATTGTTATGGCAGTAAAAGATTTTATGACTAAAAAAGTTGTTTATGTGTCTCCTGATACAACAGTAGCACATGCGGCTGATATGATGAGAGAACAAGGCTTGCGTCGCTTGCCTGTTATCGAAAATGATAAGCTTGTCGGGATTGTTACCGAAAGAACAATGGCAGAAGCTAGTCCTTCAAAAGCAACGACTTTGTCAATTTATGAGATGAATTATTTGCTTAATAAAACTAAAATTCGTGACGTGATGATTCGCGATGTTGTGACGGTTTCACCGTACGCAAGTCTAGAAGATGCGATTTATACCATGATGAAAAATCGTGTTGGAATTGTTCCTGTTGTCGAAAGCGACCAAGTCTATGGTGTTATTACAGATAAAGACGTTTTCAAAGCTTTTCTTGAAATTTCTGGTTATGGCGAAGAAGGTGTTCGCGTGGTTATTTCGGCTGATGATACGGTTGGAACTTTGGCAAAAATTGTAGATACGATTTCAAACGACAATCTCAATATCAAACGTACCGTTGTTGCCACTCGTAAATCTGGAAAAGTTGCTATTGAAATTCAAATCGACGGTAAAGCTGATGTTGCAGATCTACGAGAAAAATTGCTTAACCAAGGCATTCAAGTTGATGCGATTGAATTAACAGAAGCAAAATCATTGGATTAAGTGCTAATTTAACTGAGAAAGCAGAATTTAGTTTCAAGCTAGGTTCTGTTTTTTTTTGAGCGACGAGACGGAAAGTTATGTCTATCAACTTTTTATGCTTGAATCCAATAAGTTAGCGAATTTGCTAGTGTTATTTTTGTCTGTTTTTTGTTAAAATAGAAACATAGAAAGAATTTTAAGGAATTTTCATGAAAAACGGTATAATCATTTCATTTGAAGGCCCAGATGGTGCTGGAAAAACCACAGTTTTAGAACAAGTCCTTCCAGTTTTGCAAGAAAAGGGCTATGATATTATAACCACACGTGAACCTGGTGGTGTCGAAATTGCAGAGCGTATTCGTGATGTCATCTTAGATGTTAACCACGTTGCTATGGATAATAAGACAGAGTTGCTCTTGTATATGGCTGCAAGACGTCAACATTATGTTGAAAAGGTTCTGCCAGCTTTAGAGGCTGGTAAGGTGGTCTTGATTGATCGTTTTATTGATAGTTCAATTGCTTACCAAGGTGCTGGACGTGGCTTGGATAAAGATATCATTAGGAGATTAAATGACTTTGCAACAGACGGTAGAAAACCAGATTTGACGCTTTATTTTGATGTTGAATCAGAAATTGGTTTAGCCAGAATTGCTAAAAATGCTGAGCGTGAAGTTAACCGACTTGATTTGGAAAAATTAGACATGCACAAGCGTGTTCGAGAAGGTTATTTAGCCTTGACTGAACAAGAAAAACGTATTGTGACTATTGATGCGTCACGTGAATTGGCAGAGGTCGTGTCAGAGACACTTCATACCATTCTTGAACAGTTAGCAAAAAATGAGTAGAGGGATTTAGATGGAATTAGAGCACTTGCAACCCCAACTTTTTAAAGAGTTTAATCAAATTTTGAAATCAGATAGGATGAACCACGCCTATCTTTTTTCAGGGGATTTTGCGAGCTTTGATTTTGCTCTTTACTTTGCTAAAAGTCGTTTTTGCGAAAACCTCCAAGATAGTTTGCCATGCGGGAAATGCCGTGAATGTCAGTTAATTGCGGAAAATGAATTTTCGGATGTTAAGGTTGTCAAACCAAGTGGGCAAGTCATCAAAACTGATACGATTCGTGAATTGATGCGTGATTTCTCACGTTCAGGTTTTGAAGGCAAATCACAAGTTTTCATTATTCAAAATTGTGAAAAAATGCATGTTAATGCTGCAAATAGCCTTTTGAAATTCATTGAAGAACCACAGAGTTCTTCCTACATGATTTTGTTGACTAGTGATGAGAATAAAGTTTTACCGACGATTAAAAGTCGAACACAGATTTTCCGTTTTCCGAAAAATAAGCCACTGTTGATCGAGCAAGCTGAAAAAGCTGGAGTTTTGAAAATACAAGCAGAAATATTAGCAGAATTGTCAAAAACACCGGAGCACCTTGATGAAATGATGCAAGATAAAAAAGTATTGGATGTCATTCAAACTTGTGAGCGTTTTGTCACGGTTCTGTTTAAAGAAAAAATGCTGGCTTATTTAGAAACAGGGCGTTTGGTTCAAGTTGCTTTAGAAAAGTCTGACCAAGAACTTGTTTTTCAACTCTTGCCGCTATTTTTAGCAAAGCAATTTAATCAAAAAGAAAGTTTGGTTTATTTAGAAAAAAGTTTTAAGGCGCAACAAATGTGGAAAAGTAATGTGAGTTTCCAAAATGCGCTAGAATATATGGTGATTTCATGACAGAAGTATTGAGCGTAAAATACGAAGAAACAGGCAGTATTGTCTATGTTTTACCAAATAAAAAATATAAACTCGGCGATTACGTCGTCGTCAAAAATAAAAAAGGGTGTCGTTTGGCGCAAGTTGTCACTAGCAACGAAGTCATTGATGAGGTCAAATTACCTGCTGAGATGGATTCTGTAACACGTCTTGCCAATGAAAAAGATAAACAAGCTTACCAAGAAAATATTGATTTAGCGAAGCGTTCGTTTTCAACGGTTAATGAGCTAATTTTAGCTAATGACCTAAAAATGAAAGTGATTGATATTATTTTCCCTTTGGAAAGAAGCTGTGTGCTTATCACGTTTTCAGCAGAAGAACGTGTTGATTTTCGTCAATTGCTACGTGATTTAGCAGGTCATTTCAAAACAAGAATCGAACTTCGTCAAATCAACAGCCGCGAAGAAGCTAAGGTTTATGGTGGTCTTGGACCGTGTGGTCGTGCCCTTTGTTGTTCAAGTTTTTTGGGAGAATTTCCACCTGTGTCTATTAAAATGGTCAAAAATCAAGGAATGTCACTCAGCACAGGAAAAACATCAGGTATCTGTGGGCGTTTGATGTGTTGTTTGAGTTTTGAAGATGACTTTTATAAAGCCTCTAAGAGGAAATTCCCTGATGTAGGAACGGAGATTGAAACAGTTGATGGCTTGGGAGTTATTGCAGGGATTGATGTGTTTTCTGATACCGTCAAAGTTCGTTTTCCAGAAAAACACACGCTCTTAACCTATGCTTTAGAGGAGGTCAAAGTACGTGGATAAAAAAGAATTATTTGATGCCTTTGATGGTTTTTCACAAAATTTAATGATTACCTTAGCTGAAATTGAAGCCATGAAAAAACAAGTGCAATCACTACTAGAGGAAAATACAGCTTTGCGTCTTGAAAATGATAAAATTCGCACGCGTCTAGCTCAACTTGAGCAAGATACACCAGCTAAATCTTCTAAGCAAGGAAAACGATATATCGAAGGCATTTACCATGATGGTTTCCATATTTGCAATGATTATTATGGTCAACGTCGTGAAAACGATGAAGAATGTATGTTTTGTATGGAAGTTTTAGATAGGGAGTAACTGCCTATGAAAGTACAAAAAAGTTTTAAAAATCAGACAACCTATGGCCAGCTGTATCTTGTTCCAACACCGATTGGCAATATGCAAGACATGACTTATCGTGCCGTGGAAATACTAAAAAATGCTGATTTTGTCTGTGCAGAAGACACTCGCAATACAGGGCTTTTGCTGAAACATTTTGACATTTCAGCCAAGCAAATTAGCTTTCATGAACACAATGCCTATGAAAAAATTCCTGAATTGATTGCTCTGATGAAAGAAGGAAAAATTTTGGCACAAGTGTCTGATGCTGGGATGCCTTCTATTTCTGACCCAGGTCATGATTTAGTAAAAGCAGCTATAGCTGAAGAGATTACTGTCGTTGCTATCCCAGGGGCTTCTGCTGGGATTACGGCGCTTATTGCGAGTGGCTTAGCACCGCAACCACATATTTTTTACGGTTTCTTGCCAAGAAAAGCTAAGCAGCAGAAGGAATTTTTTGAAGCTAAGAAGCAGTATCCTGAAACACAAATTTTTTATGAATCACCTTATCGTGTCGCAGATACATTGGACAATATGTTAGCAGTATATGGTGATAGAAAAATTGTTTTGGTTCGTGAGTTGACAAAGCTTTTTGAAGAATACCAGCGCGGATGCATCTCAGAAATTTTGGAATACATTGCCCAAAATCCTTTAAAAGGAGAGTGTTTAATCGTTGTATCTGGTCAAGATGAGATAGCGACATTAGAAGAAATATCAGAAAATATTAATCCAGCTGAACTCGTTGCTCAGTTAATCGAAGCTGGGGACAAGCCAAATCAAGCCATTAAAAAAATTGCTAAAACTTACGGCTTAAACCGTCAAGAAGTTTACAATGCTTATCATCAACTTTAAACATTACTAATCAGCTGAGACAACTACCGATGATTATGGAATTATCATCGGTAGTTTTTTGTCTTGTAAACTCCTTTTATTTATATTTTATAATTTTATGTAAGAAAACATAACAAGGATAGTTGTATCAAAATTAGCGACTTTGCTAACATTTCTATGTCAAGTTATAGAATCAATAAAATGAGTATTATCAAAGGAAGAATATTGTTTTTAAATGTAGAAGAAGACTGACGTTTTATGTTATAAATACAGAAAATTTAGAAAATTCAACAAAAAACACTTTACTCTGCCCCAAAATAATGTTATATTATCTAACATAAAATATCGCAACACTTGTTGTAGTATTTTAGAAAGTCGACTTTAAGGTTTAAAGTCTTAGAATATAAAAGGAGTTTTTGATATGGATGCAGGAAGTATAGCTTTTATGATTATCTGTGCTAGCCTAGTCTTTTTGATGACACCAGGTTTAGCATTCTTCTATGGTGGTTTAGGGAGACGCAAAAATGTCATTAATACAATGATGATGTGTGTGATTCCGATTGCTGTTGCTTCAGTAATGTGGATGATTTGTGGGTATTCCCTTTCATTTGGTGGTGATGGAAGCCTAATTGGTAATTTCTCGCATCTCTTTTTCAATGGTGTTAGCGAAACGGCTAGCACACGTGGTTTAGAAATTCCTGATGCGTTATTCGCAGCGTTCCAAATGATGTTTCCAATCATTACGGTTGCCATTTTAACAGGAGCGGCAGCAGGACGTATGCGTTTTACACCTTTGATTATTTTCATCATTTTCTGGCTTCTCTTGGTTTATTTCCCATTTGCTCATATGGTCTGGGATGAAGGGCTTTTGGCTCAATGGGGAACAATTGACTTTGCTGGTGGTGATGTCGTTCATATTACCTCTGGGGTTTCAGGTTTGGTTTTGGCATTGGTACTTGGAAAACGTCGAGATTATAACCGTTTAGAATACCGTCCGCATAACGTACCATTTGTTTTCCTTGGTGCAGGTCTTCTCTGGTTTGGTTGGTTTGGATTCAATGCTGGTTCTGCCCTTGCAGCAGACGGGCTTGCAGTCCATGCCTTTGTCACAACACACATTTCAGCAGCGGCAGCAATGTTGTCTTGGTTGCTTGTTGAAAAAGTGTTAACTGGAAAATTCTCACTTGTCGGTGCTTCAACAGGATTGGTAGCAGGGCTTGTCGCTATCACGCCAGGAGCAGGTTTTGTTTCAACGTGGAGCTCTCTTCTCATCGGTCTTTGCGTTAGCCCAGTTTGTTATTTTGCGATTTCAGTTCTTAAGAGTAAATTCGGTTATGATGATGCTTTAGATGCCTTTGGTTGTCATGGTATCGGAGGGATCTTTGGTGGTTTGGTAACAGGACTTTTCACTACACCAGAACTCGCTCTTGACGGAAACAATATCGGTTTAATCTATGGTAATGCGCATTTATTCCTAGTAATAGTAGCAGCTATCATTTTTACAATTGTTTGGTCAGCGGTAGCAACTTTTGTTATTATTAAAGTGATTTCAATCTTCACAAGTATTCGTGTTGAGGATCGTGCGGAAGCTATTGGTCTTGATGATAGTGAGCATGAAGAAACAGCTTACCCAACATTTATGGGGCTTGATTCATAATTAAAGGATAGTTAGAAATCTGAGCTAAATAGAAACGTTTAGAAAGAGAGTGTATTATGAAAAAAATAGAGGCGATTATCCGTTCAGACCGTTTGGAAGATCTCAAAGATGCCTTATCTAAAGCAGGATTTACCAAGGGAATGACAGTCAGTCAAGTGCTTGGTTATGGAAACCAACGCGGTTTTGCAGAATATGTTCGTGGTCAAAAGATTGTGCCAACTTTGCTTGCGAAAGTAAAAGTTGAAATTGTGACACACGATGCGGCGGTTGATGAAATTGTGGATATCATCTGCAAAGCTGTTCGTACAGGTGAAGTTGGAGATGGTAAAATTTTTATTCTTCCGATTGAAGAAGTTGTCCGTATTCGGACAGGAGAACGAGGTGGTGATGCCGTTTAAGTTTTAAAATCTCCGAAGTTTAGTCAAGCAAAAATAGTGGTAGAAAACCTGAATTCTTAAAGGATTCGGTTTTTTTGATATAAAAAAGGGAGTGAGACAGAAATCGGTAATTTTGAAAAAATTCGATTTCGTTATCTCACCCCCGTATGGCTCGAAAGATTTGTGGAATCTTTCGAGGTGGGAAAAGAAGTCAAGCGTAGCTTGATGTCAAAAAAGGGTTGTAAAAGCTGATTTATCAGCGCATTAAAAACCCCTCAACTACTGCGTTTTGCAATTAACAACAGGATAAACAAAGAAGCCGAACACTTTTGTCTCTGCCTTTTAATTAATTTTTGTTCCGTGTGCTGCTTGAGCACCAGTTTTTTCAATAAGTTCTTGGTAATTATCAGCTGTGACACCGCCACCAATCATGATTTCAATACGACCGTCAGCGTAATCAACAAGATCTTTAAGGTGAGCGACATTTTCAAAAATATCATTATTTTGAGTAGATCCGTGTGTCAAAATACGTGTAAAGCCTAATTTAACCAATTGGTCGAGTGCTTCTTTTTGCTCTTCAAGCGGAATTTGGTCAAAAGCCATGTGAAAAACAAGTGGTAGTCCTTGTGTGGCGGGAAGAAGTTGTTCGATACCATCTTGGTCAATGTGATTATCTTCTGTTAATAATCCCAAAACTAAACTGTCACTTTCAAGTTCAACGGCGCGAAGAATATCGTCTTCCATGATGCGAAGTTCGCTATCATTATAGACAAAGTTACCACCGCGAGGACGAATCATTGTTGCTAGTGCGATGTCTTTTTCATGCAGGTAGCGTGCCGCTTCTTTGATAACACCATAAGATGGCGTTGTACCTCCAACGGCTAAATTATCACAAAGTTCAACGCGTTTAACAGACTGATTGAGTTGATTGAGAAGTGTTGTATTTTCAGCACAAAATTCTTTGATAATCATTTGGACTCCTTAATTATTTACTACTTACTATTATATCATGATTATTTATAAATATTTTAAGTAAAAAATCTCAAAAATCTTTACAAAATTCAGAAAATTGTGTTATAATTTATACTATTATACGGAGGTATTTTTATGACAATTTACAATTTCTCTGCAGGTCCTGCAGTGTTACCGAAACCAGTGCTTGAACAAGCACAGCGTGAAATGCTTGACTACCAAGGTAGCGGCATGAGTGTTTTAGAAATGTCCCACCGTTCCAAAGAGTTTGATAATATTATTAAAGAAGCAGAACAATTATTGCGTGAATTAATGGCTATTCCAGATAATTATAAAGTGATGTTCCTTCAAGGTGGTGCATCTACGCAATTTACAATGCTTCCTTTAAACCTTGCTAAGGGACGTAAGGCATATTATCTAGTTGGTGGTTCGTGGGGTAAAAAAGCTTATGCAGAAGCTGTTAAATTGTCCAAAACTGTTCCTTTTGAACCATTGCTACTAGCATCATCTGAAGATACAGTATATGACCATATTCCTACTTTTGATTCAAAAGATATTGATCCAGAAGCTGCTTATGTTCACATCACAACAAACAATACAATTGAAGGAACGTCTATTTATGATCTTCCTGATACAAATGGTGTGCCAATTGTAGCGGATATGTCTTCAAATATTCTGGCTGTACGTTACAACGTTGAAGATTTTGCTTTGATTTATGCAGGTGCCCAAAAGAACATCGGTCCTGCAGGGGTTACAGTTGTAATCGTCCGTGAAGATTTCTTGAATGATGAACCAACGCTTTCTGCTATGCTTGATTACCGTATCCAAGCAGAAGCGGGTTCACTTTACAATACACCGCCTGCATATAACATCTATATTGCAAAACTTGTTTTTGAATGGGTGAAAGCTTTCGGTGGTGTTGATAAAATGGAAGCTGCTAACCGCGAAAAATCAGGTTTGTTGTACGATTTCATTGACCAATCTGACTTCTATACAAACCCTGTTAAAAATCCAGCAGAACGTTCAGTAGCTAATATTCCATTTGTAACACCAAGTAAAGAACTTGATGCTAAATTTGTTGCTGAAGCAACACCGCTTGGATTTAAAAATATCAAAGGTCACCGTTCTGTGGGTGGTATGCGTGCTAGTCTTTACAATGCATTCCCACGTCAAGGGGTACTTGATTTGATTGAATTCATGAAAAAATTTGAAGCTGAAAATAAATAATTGTTTTATTACCACTTTCGCATCGAATTTGTTATAAAATAGATTCATAATCATTAGAAGAGGTAATAATATGGAAATTAGACAAGCTTTTCCAAATGAAGTCGACCAAATCATGCTCGTTATTGAGGACGCACGAAAACAATTGGCAGCAAGCGGTAGTAATCAATGGCAAGGGAAATATCCTGATGAGGATACGATTTATGATGACGTTTTGACTGGTCAAGGGTATGTAGCCTTATTAGATGGGCAAATTGTAGCCTATGCAGCTGTTATCACTGATGGTGATCCTGCTTATGACAAGATTTACGATGGTCAGTGGAAACACAATAATCACCGTTACATCACATTTCACCGTGTTGCTGTTTTGTCTAGTGTGACTGGTCGAAAGGTTGCTCAAACATTTCTTCAAGGATTGATTGAAGGAACTGATGGACATGATTTCCGTTGTGACACCCATGAAAAGAATGGTGCCATGCAACACATTTTTGAGAAACTTGGTTATGTCTATTGTGGAAAAGTGCCAATTGATGGTGAACGTCTAGCTTATCAAAAAATTAAAACTAAGGATGAGAATGCTCTCTATCAAGAAGTTGATGAGGCTGATCATCATAGTTATTAACAATAACGGAAAAGGAAGGCTTTTTGTAGCCTTTGTGTGAAATAAATGGTATATAGTGTTAAAACGTTTAATAATATTAATCAAGTAGGGCTTAAAGAATTAGGAAATCATTTTCAAATTGATGGTGAGTTAGCGGAAAATCCAGATGCCTATATTCTTCGTAGTCAAAATTTGCATGGAACAGTATTTCCAGAAAATTTAAAAGCGATTGCGCGTGCAGGTGCAGGAACAAATAATATTCCGATTGATGAAGCAACGGCAGCAGGGATTGTAGTCTTTAATACGCCTGGTGCAAATGCTAATGCTGTAAAAGAAGCGGTTCTTGCTTCTATCTTGATGTCAGCGCGTGACTACATCGCTGCTAATGCGTGGGTAAACACCCTTTCTGGTGATGATGTTCCAAAACAAGTCGAAGCTGGTAAGAAACAATTTGCTGGTAATGAAATTTCTGGTAAAACGCTAGGCGTTATCGGACTTGGTGCTATCGGTGGTCGTATTGCTAACTATGCACAACGTCTTGGTATGAATGTTCTAGGGTATGACCCATATGTTTCTATTGAAACAGCTTGGAATATTTCTCATCACGTCAAACGTGTGGCTGATGTTAAAGAAATCTTTGCGAATTCTGATTATATCACTGTTCATGTGCCTTTGACAGATGAAACACGCCATACATTTGATAGTGAAGCATTTGGTTTGATGCAAAAAGGAACGGTTGTTATCAATTTTGCGCGTGGTGAATTGGTTGACAATGCAGCACTTTTTGAAGCTATTGCAGCTGGTGTTGTGAAACGTTACATTACTGATTTTGGGACAGAAGAGTTGCTTAACAAAGATAAAATCACAGTTTTCCCTCACGTAGGTGGTTCAACGGCTGAAGCTGAACTTAATTGTGCGATTATGGCTGGTAAGACAATTCGTCAGTTCATGGAAACAGGTGAGATTACTAACTCTGTTAACTTTCCAAATGTGCATCAAGCATTGACTGCACCATATCGTATCACATTGATTAATAAAAATGTGCCAAATATCGTCGCTAAAATTTCAACAGCGGTCTCTGACTTAGGCATTAATATTGATAATATCATCAATCGCTCAAAAGGTGACTATGCTTATACGCTACTTGACCTTGATGAAACTGATAAGGCGAAAATTGATCACTTAGTTGCTAATTTTGAATCTAGCGATAATATCGTTCGTGTACGTTTAATCACGAAAAAATAACAATAAAGATTGGAAGAGTTGGGAGTATTTCTCAGCTCTTTTTTTCTTTTTTTGCTATAATGGTTAAAACGATTTCAAAATTAGGGGAGGGAGATAGTTTATGGATAAAAAGCAGTTAAAAGAATACCAAAAACAGTTAAGAGAACGATTTTTCAGTGTTCGATTTGGTAATAAAAAAACAAAATTTGGTTCTGTTAGTTGACCGTGAAATTGGAGTAGAATATCTTGGAGTGACGGCTGGTCTAGGTAATCCTTCGGGGATAACACCTTTACTTAATGCGGATGGGACACCTAAGATTAATACAGAATGGCAGAACCATCAGTTATAGATAAGGCAGCAGAGCTTGCTTTTTCTATTAGGCATATGGATTAAGTGGGAGTGATAAAATGTTAAGAAAGTTGGTTTATCAGTCTGAGTTAGGAGAAATAGTCGTATTAGCTAATGAAAAAGGGCTCTTAGGTTGCTATTTTCTAGGACAAAAGTATTTTGAATATGGTTATGAACGCGAAAAAATTATTGAAGAAACGACCATTTTTTTAGATGAGGCAAAAGTTTGGTTGGATGATTATTTTACTGGTAAAAATCCCGACCCGAGTCGATTGACCTTGGTGCCTTATGGTACGGCTTTTCAGAGGAAAGTTTGGAAAGTCTTAGTACAAATTCCTTATGGGGAGACAATGACCTATGGAGAAATTGCCGAAAAAATTAACTGTGGTTCGGCGCAAGCCGTTGGTGGAGCTGTAGGTAAAAATCCCTTGTCTATCATTGTTCCTTGTCACCGTGTTTTAGGAAATCAAGGGCAATTAACAGGCTATGCTGGCGGAGTAGAGCGAAAGTGTTGGCTATTGGAACATGAGAAAGCTAATTTTTAGAAGGAGAAAGAAATGTTTACTTTTTATGAATATCCAAAATGTAGTACGTGTCGCCGTGCTAAGGCGGAATTGCAAGAATTAGGTGTTGATTTTGTAGCTGTCGATATTACAGTCGATACCCCAAAGGCAGAACAATTGGAAGAATGGATTGAAAATTCAACATATACTATCAAGAATTTTTTCAACACTAGCGGACAAGTCTACCGTGCCCTTGGTTTAAAAGATAAAATCGATAGTTTGTCAATTGATGAGGCAGCAAGCCTCTTGGCTTCAGATGGTATGCTCATCAAACGTCCAGTACTGGTTAAAGATAATCAAGTCTTACAACTTGGCCACCGCAAATCCTATGCAGAATTGCTAGAAAAATAAAATCAACCACTTTCGGTATAGAAAGTGGTTTTTTGTGGGAATTTTTACTCAATGAAAATTAGACTGGTGAGCCGATGTTGATAGATTATTTTTTCAAATTAAGCTAGTGAGGTCTGAATTTGATTTCCAACGAATGTTAATTATCTTGCAGGAGTTTGTTTAGTAATTTTTGAAAATCTTGGACAACTTCTCGGTGATTATCTTTTCGTTTGACGATAGAGCAAGCGATTCCTGATGTTTCTTCAAAGGGAATCCACATGAGATTTGGTGTATTGTCCTTTAAAAATCCTGGGACGAGGCAAACCCCACGACCAGATAAAATATTGGTAATGGTAGATGAGTGATTTGGGCTATCAAAGGTTTTTACTTGGGATTTAGAGATTACTTTTTCCTGAGCTTCTTTGAGTTCTTTGGGGCTGATTTGGCTGACCATTAAAGTTTGATTGTTGAGGTCAGTAGATTTAGCTGTTTTCAAAGTTGATAGGGGATGAGAATTTTCAACAACTAAGTAAATCGGGCTTTGGTATAAAAAAGTTGCTTCCAATTCTGTGATGTTTGGCAATGATGAAGTGATAGCCAGTGCTATGTCCAGTTGCCTGTTTAACAATTGTTCGAGAGCATCCGTAGCATTGAACTGCACATCAATAATTGATTATTTTTCCTACCTGAGATAATCATGGTGATTCCTAAAATGAGGAGGCTTGAAAAAACTCAGGAGCCTAGGATAATGGTAATGAGCCAGCTAAAGTAGGCATCGGCTGGACCACTGAATTGTCTTAGCATCATGGTTTGAAGGAAAAAGAGTGAAAAAGGGAAGAAGCAAAAGAAATGTTTTTATTTGCTTTGAGATAATTCGTTGGTATTATGACAGCAGTAGCGACTAATTCAGCTGCAACTTATGGTGTTAATGCTAATATCCACGGCATGAATGTCAGCTTCTTTGCCATGTCTTTATTTGCTTTGATATTATTGCTACTTGCTCTCAGCTGCCCTACAAGTGAAAAGTAAGAAGGCTTAATTTTTTTAATAAAAATAATCTCCTAAGCTAAAAAACTTAGGAGATTTTATGTGGGTTATAAATCAATTTCCAAGACAATTGGTGTGTGGTCTTGGCGTGCGCCTGAGTCAATCATTTCTGATTTTGTGATTTTGTCTGCGATACGACTTGATGTGAGCCAGTAGTCAATACGCCAGCCACTATTGTTGATTTTGCTTGTTTTGCTACGTTGCGCCCACCAACTATAAACATCAGGAATATCGCCATGGATGTAGCGGAAAGTGTCGGTAAAACCTTTTGCTAGTAAGTTGGTGAATCCTGCACGTTCTTCGTCGGTAAAGCCAGGAGAACGACGGTTTGAGCTTGGGTGTGCCAAGTCAATTTCTTTGTGAGCGACGTTGTAGTCACCTGTTGCCAAGACTGGTTTTACTTGGTCTAATTCTGTTAAGTAATCTGCATATTTTTCGTCCCAGATTTGACGTTCAGCCAAACGTTTTAAACCGTCACCAGCGTTTGGGGTGTAAACTTGTGTGACGAAAAATTTGTCAAATTCAAGGGTGATAATGCGCCCTTCACTATCCATGGTGTCAGGAGCACCGATTTCAGGATATGAAATGCTTGGTGTCAAGCTACTTTTGTAGAGAAACATGGTACCAGCATAGCCTTTTCTGGCAGGTTCAACAGATGAACGCCAAGAGACCTCGTATTCAGGAAAATAATCTTGCAAAATTTGCAAATGCTTTTTGGTCGGACCTTTGGCTGACAATTTTGTTTCTTGAATGGCAATGATGTCAGCATTTTCAGTAACCAAGGTATCAATAACAGCGCGAGACATAACAGCGCGTGCGGAATCGCTAGTCAAAGCAGCGTTGAGTGAATCAATATTCCACGAAATAAGTTTCATAACTAAGCTACCAGAACCTTGTAGGAAAACAAGATTCTCTTCTTTCTAAAAAAATCTAATCGTTACCCCCTATTTTAACAAAAAAAGAAATAGTACGCGACTTTGATGATTTGAAAGGTGGTTTTTTCTTACCATAAAATATGAAGAAAGTGTTATAATCTATTTAGAAAAATATCTAAATAGATTTTCTAAATAACGAAGGGAGGCAGCTATGGGATTTGCAGAGACTTTTAAAGCGTTATCACACCCAATTCGGCGAGAGATTCTGGAGTTATTAAAATCAGAACGCTTGCCAGCAGGTGATATTGCTGGACATTTTGACGTTGCAGGTGCGACAATTTCTCACCACCTTAATATTTTGAAAAAGGCTGGTTTGGTTGTTGAGAAACGTGAGAAAAATTTTATCTATTACGAATTAAGTACGTCAGTTTTAGAAGATATTATGACATGGTTAGCGGATTTAAAGGGGGAGTCAGGAAATGAAGATTAATAAAAAGAGTTTGGTTAAGACAAGTCTTGTCATTCTTTTACCAGTTCTTATCGGAATTTTATTGTGGAATCAATTGCCAAGTCAAATGGCGACACATTTTGATATTAGTGGAACTGCCGACGGTTATAATAGTAAAATTTTTGCCATCTTTGCTTTTCCGATACTTTTCTTACTTTTTCAATCGATTGTGCTAGTATCGTTAGAAAAGGATTCTGTTAAAGCTACCACGCCAGCTCGTATGGTAAAGATATATGCGTGGCTCATTCCTTTGTTTAGTTTAATTGTCCAGTTATCGATTTATGCGAATGCACTTGGAGTTATCAAAAGTAGTCCGGCACTTGTAACTGCTTTTCTGGGCAGCATCTTTATTTTTATTGGAAATTACCTTCCTAAAACACAACGAAATTATACGATTGGCATTCGTTTGCCATGGACACTTTCTGATGACCGCAATTGGTATAAAACGCACCGTTTTGCTAGTAAGATTTGGGTGCTGGGTGGCTTGCTTCTTTTATTTGATAGTTTTTTCCAACTTGCTTTGCCTTATGTTTTGGGTGGTGTTATTGGTGTAATGGTTATTGTGCCAGTGCTTTATTCGTTTGTGCTTAGTCGTCACTCAAGCAAGTAATTTCAGGTAATAATGTGTGATTTCAATAGCTTCGAGGTCTGGTTGGGCGTGTAGCCACCAGCTAAGCGTTGTTAAAAAAGTATCAATAATATATTGGTCCAACAGTTGGTCAGGTAACGCGTTTTCTTTAAAGTAAATGGGCTTAAGAATGGGAACCAAATATTTTTGAAGTTCTGCTTGTAGACTGCGACTAAAATAATCGTCTTCCAGCTGGTAAAGGGTTGTCACTTTATCAGCATTTTCTTTGAAGTGTTGGTAAAGGTGAGTTACCTGCTCTTCAAGGCTGCCTTTGTGTAAGGATTGGTTGGTTTGATGTTCAGCAAGCGAAGAAGTCACAAAAACGTGTTGAAAAAGCTGTTGACAGACAGCGATTAGCAAATCATCTTTGCTCGTAAAATGACTATAAAAGGTTGAACGACCAATATTAGCTTTCTGACATAATTCGCCAATGCGAATATCGTGAAATGATTTTTGAGCTAATAAATCAAAAAATGCGGTAAAAATGGCTTCCTGTGTCTTGACTTCCTGACGTGTCATGAGATTTCTCCTAAAATGGACATTTTTTCTTTTTTGTCTATTATTGAACATTATAATATTTTTGCGTATGGTTTTAAAGTTAAAAGTTTAAGATAATAGAGATAATTTAAAGAAAGAAGTAATCTTATGACAAATACATTACATAAATCCATTTTAAATCTTGCGATACCAGCAACGATTGAAAATATTTTACAGACCTTGGTGGGCTTTATTGATACCTTGATGATTGCAAAACTTGGCTTGACAGCGGTGACAGCAGTAGGTGTTTCTAATACAATTCTTAATGTTTACTTAGCGGTTTACATTGCCATTGGGGTTGGAAGTTCAGCACTGGTATCGCGAAATATTGGTGCGAAAAATAGCAAAGCTGCAAAGAGCGTTGCTGTTCAGTCGATTTATTTAGGACTCATTGTTAGTTTGGTTTTGGGACTGGTAGCGGTACTGTTTGGACATTATCTTTTACTTTGGATGGGGCTTGATGCAACAGAATTGGCAGCAGCCAAAACTTATTTTTACCTTGTTGGCGGATTGACGTGTTTTAATAGTTTGATGACTGTTTTAGCAAGTATTATTCGTGCAACTGGTGATACCAAGTCGCCGATGACGATTTCAGCTATCACAAATGTGACGAATGTCTGTGTTGATTATGTTTTGATTTTTGGGATTGGGTCGTTTGCTGGACTTGGAATATTGGGGACAGCGATTGGAACAGTAATTGCCAGAATCTTTGGAACGGTTTTGTTGTTTAAAAAATTACAATCTTCGGCACTAGCCTTGAAAAGAGAGGATTTAAAGTTTGGAAGTCGTGATAAGGAATTGATTTCCTTGACCATTCCGGCGACAGCAGAGCGTTTGGTCATGCGTTTGGGACAAGTGGTTTATATGAGCTTGATTGTTGCGATTAGTAGTAAAACATACGCCAGCCATAATATTGCAGGGTCAATTGAATCATTTGTTTACATGCCAGCTTATGGTTTAGCAACGGCAGCAGCTGTTTTGGTTGGTATGGCAAAGGGTGAAAAAGATTATCATAAAATTCGTCAAGTTGGTTTTTGGTCAACCCTTTATGGCGTTGTTATCTTAGGATTTTTCGGGCTATTTTTGTTTTTTGGTGGAGCTTATTTTGCCACTTTCTTTACCTCTGATAGCTCTGCGATTGCCCAAGTGGGCATTGCTTTAAAAATTGATGGTTTTATCCAACCTGTTTTGGCGATTAGTTTGATTTTAGCGGGAGCTCTTCAAGGAATGGGGGATACCAAAACGCCTCTTTACAGCACCGTTATTGGCATGTGGGGAATACGCGTGGTTGGTGTATTTCTCTTAGGACAATATCTTGGTTTAGGTATTGCAGGTGTTTGGTTATCGATTCTAATTGATTTAGCCATTCGAGCTATTTTTCTATCTTATCGCTTTAATAAAGTCACTAAAATCTTGGCGTGATTGCCAGGATTTTTTCGCATTGTTATGCGATTTTACCTATAATCAGCTATAAATTTATGTTATAATAAAGTGTTATCAATAAAGGAGTTTCATTAGCTCCTATTTGAAAGGAAAGAAAATGACTAGTAAACAACCATTTTATATTACAACACCTATTTATTATCCATCTGGTAAGCTTCACATTGGTTCAGCTTATACAACAATTGCTTGTGACGTTTTAGCACGTTACAAACGCATGATGAACCACGAGGTTTTTTATTTGACTGGTCTTGATGAACACGGTCAAAAAATTCAACAAAAAGCTGAAGAAGCAGGAATTACACCACAAGCTTATGTTGACGGTATGGCTGCTGACGTTAAAAAACTTTGGGAAATGCTTGATATTTCTTATGATAAATTCATTCGTACAACTGATGATTACCATGAAAAAGTCGTTGCTGATGTTTTTGAAAAATTGTTGGCACAAGATGATATTTATTTGGGTGAGTATTCTGGTTGGTACTCAGTATCAGATGAAGAATTTTTCACAGAAAGCCAATTAGAAGAAGTTTTCCGTGACGAAAATGGAAAAGTCATTGGCGGGATTGCACCTTCTGGACACGAAGTAGAATGGGTTTCAGAAGAATCATATTTCTTACGTCTTGGAAAATATGCTGACCGCTTGGTAGAATTTTTCCATGCATACCCTGATTTCATCCAACCTGATGGTCGTATGAACGAAATCATCAAGAACTTCATTGAACCAGGTCTTGAAGATTTGGCTGTCAGTCGTACATCATTTACATGGGGCGTTAAAGTGCCTTCAAATCCAAAACACGTTGTTTACGTGTGGATTGATGCGCTTCTTAACTACGCTACGGCACTTGGTTATGGTCAAGAAGAACACGCAAACTTTGATAAATTCTGGAACGAGGGAACAGTTTTCCATATGGTTGGTAAAGATATCCTACGTTTCCACTCAATTTACTGGCCAATTATGCTCATGATGTTAGATATGAAATTGCCTGACCGCTTGATTGCCCACGGTTGGTTTGTCATGAAAGACGGTAAAATGTCTAAATCTAAAGGTAATGTGGTTTACCCAGAAATGCTTGTCGAACGCTATGGACTTGACCCACTTCGTTATTACCTCATGCGCTCACTTCCAGTTGGTTCTGATGGAACATTTACGCCAGAAGATTACGTTGGACGTATCAATTATGAGTTGGCAAATGACCTTGGAAACCTTCTTAACCGCACGGTTGCCATGATTAATAAATATTTCGGTGGCGATGTTCCAGCCTACGTTGAAAATGTCACAGCATTTGATGCTGATTTGGCAGGTGTTGTCGAAGAAAAACTCGCTGAATACCATAAACAAATGAATGCTGTTGACTACCCACGCGCACTTGATGCGGTTTGGAACATTATTTCACGTACAAATAAATACATTGACGAAACAGCTCCTTGGGTTCTTGCAAAAGATGACGCTAAACGTGATGAACTGGCAGCAGTAATGGCTCACTTGGCAGCTAGTCTTCGTGTGGTGGCTCACCTTATTCAACCATTTATGATGACAACATCAAACGCTATTATGGAACAACTTGGTCTAGGAAGTGACTTTGACCTTGAAAATCTTACCCTTGCAGGCTTCCCAGAAGGTGTTAAAGTTGTTGCCAAAGGAACACCAATCTTCCCACGCCTTGACATGGAAGCTGAAATCGACTATATCAAAGCTAACATGGGTGGAGCAGCAGTTGCGACAGAAGAAAAAGAATGGAATCCAGCAGATGTTGAGCTAAAAAATGAAAAGAAAGCTATCAAATTTGATGACTTTGACAAAGTAGAAATCCGTGTTGCAGAAGTCAAAGAAGTATCAAAAGTTGAAGGTTCTGAAAAATTACTCAAATTCCGTCTTGATGCTGGCGACGGGGAGGACCGTCAAATCCTTTCAGGAATTGCAAAATTCTATCCAAATGAACAAGAACTCGTTGGTAAAAAATTGCAAATCGTTGCTAATCTGAAACCACGTAAAATGATGGGCTTGCTTAGTCAGGGAATGATTCTATCGGCTGAACATGATGGCAACTTGACTGTTTTAACCATTGACCCAAGCGTACCAAACGGTAGCCAAATTGGTTAATAGTTGTCACAAAAGATAATGAAAATACTCAGTACCTATAATGGTAACTGGGTATTTAACTTGTCTTTTTATGAAAAGAAATTCGCAAAAAATGAAAATAAATTTCAAAAATGACAATTAATTTTCATTTAAGTTTCCTTTGATAATTTTTAATGGCGAATTTTATTATGGTGAATTAGAATCGAGAAAAACAAACATGACTTTAAAAATCTTATCACGAGAAGATTATGAACAAGTGAGTGCCACATTTAAAGAACGTTCGTTTATGCAATCTGTTGAAATGGCGGATTTGCTTGAAAAACGTGGGTTTGACATTACTTTTCTAGGTTTGGAAGCAGATGGAGCTATCCAAGTGGCGGGTGTTTTGTACAGCATGCTGATGACAGGCGGACTTCACATGGAAATTAATTCGGGTCCTGCTTCGACAGATACGGCTTATCTGGCTGAATTTTACAGAGAATTACAAGCTTATGCCAAGGAAAATGGGGCGCTTGAACTGATTGTCAAGCCTTACGATACTTATCAAACATTTGATAGTCACGGTGAGCCAAATGACGACGAAAAGCCTGAACTGATTACGTGTCTGACAGAACTTGGCTATCACTTTGATGGTCTGCAAACTGGTTATCCTGGTGGCGAACCAGATTGGCATTATGTCAAAGATTTGACAGGATTGACACCTGAAACGCTGCGCAAGTCATTTAGCAAAAAAGGACGTCCGCTAGCTAACAAAACAAATTCTTTTGGTATTAAAGTGCGTCGTCTAGAGCGTGATGAACTCCACATTTTTAAAGAAATTACAGCATCAACTTCAGAACGTCGCGAATACGTTGATAAACCGTTAGATTATTATGAAGCTTTTTACGATAGTTTTGGTGATAAATGCGAATTTATGATTGCAACGATTAATTTCCAAGACTATCTTAAAAATCTTCAGTCTAGCCATGAAACGATTGCTTCTGAACTAGCTGTTTTAAATCAAAGAATTGCTGACGGTGTTAACTCAGCTAAGGTCAATAAACAAAAAGCGCAGTTGGATAAACAAATTGCAACCTTTGATGTTCGTATCAAGGAAGCCAAAGAGCTTATTGAGAAACATGGTTCAGAAGATGTGGTTTTGGCAGGTAGTCTCTTTATTTACACACCACAAGAAGCTGTTTACCTCTTTAGTGGCTCTTATACGGAATTTAACAAATTCTATGCGCCTGTCGCCCTTCAAGAACATGTGATGACAGAATCATTAAATCGTGGTATTCATTTTTATACTTTCCTTGGTATTCAAGGGATTTTCGACGGTAGTGATGGTGTTCTTCGTTTCAAACAAAACTTTAATGGCTATATTGTCCGCAAAATGGGAACATTCCGTTATTATCCACGTCCAATACTGCATAAAGTCATAGCTATAATCAAGAAAGTTCTAAGACGATAATTATAACGAGCTTACGAGCTCGTTTTTTGATATACTAGACTTAGTAAAATCAAGGAGAGAGAAATGACTTTTGAAGAAATTTTGCCTGGTTTAAAGGCTAAGAAAAAATATGTCCGCACAGGCTGGGGTGGCGCTGAAAATTACGTTCAGCTATTTGATACGCTTGAGCAAAATGGCGTGGCATTACCAGTAACACCGTATTTTCTCATCAACGTTTCAGGTGACGGTGAAGGCTTTTCCATGTGGTCGCCGACCCCATGTGACGTTCTAGCGACTGATTGGGTTGAAGTCCATGACTAAAGTTCTCATCACAGGCGTTAGTTCTGGCATTGGACTCGCACAAGCACGACTTTTTTTGAAACATGGCTGCGCGGTATATGGCGTTGACAAATCGCAAGCGCCTCAGATTCAAGATGACAACTTTCATTTCTTGCAGTTGGACTTGACGACGGATTTAGCTGCGCTGTACGATTCTGTTCAGGACGTGGATATCTTGTGTAACACCGCTGGAATTCTCGACGCTTACAAGCCTTTGCTTGAAGTATCAGACGACGAATTGGAACGTGTTTTTCAGACCAATTTCTTTGCGACAGTCAAAATTACACGCCACTACTTAGCCAAAATGGTGGAACGACAATCTGGTATCATCATCAACATGTGCTCAATTGCGTCATTTATCGCAGGTGGTGGCGGAGCAGCTTACACCGCTAGTAAACACGCTCTTGCAGGCTTCACGCGCCAGCTGGCACTTGACTATGCTAAGGATAAGATTCAAATTTTTGGTATCGCACCAGGTGCGGTTAAGACAGCCATGACAGCTAGCGATTTTGAACCAGGAGGATTAGCTGACTGGGTAGCCCAAGAAACACCAATCGGACGTTGGAGTAATCCCGAAGAAATCGCTGATTTGACAGAATTTTTAGCATCAGGCAAAGCAAGCTCCATGCAAGGCGAAATCATCAAAATCGACGGTGGCTGGAGTTTGAAGTAGTTATTGGTTATTTGCGAGCGTAGTAAATAGCATATTTAGAAACGAGATTTTAGCAACGGGTAGATAAACAATTCGGCATTGCTTCAAAGGTAGAACAATGAAAGGGAGGCTTCAAAATGAAGAGGAGAAAACCATAGTGGAAAATTCTGTCAAACGGATTGTAAGAAGAAGTAAGACAGAAAAGAATAGGAGATAACCATGAACGCACAAGAACTTTGGAACAAGTATAAGAAAATCAACCCATCAATCGGAGATGTCATTGACGCTTGGCAATTTGGGCTAGAAGCTGATTTGTTAGCGAAGCTAGTCCTTGAGGGCACAAAAACGGCGACGGCATCAGCTTATGACTTATATGCTGTTGATAATGACCCGCTACCTGAAGTTGGATTTTATGATGTGATTTTAGATAGCAAAGACCAAGCAGTTTGCATTATTCAGATTAAAAAAGTCTCTGTTGTACCTTTTAAGGAAGTCTCGGAGAAGCATGCTTTTAAAGAAGGTGAGGGTGATAAATCGCTTGCTTACTGGCGAGATGTTCACGAAGCATTTTTCAAACCCTATTTTAAAGAATGTGGGTTGACATTCACACCAGAAAGCTTAATCGTTTTAGAAGAATTTGAAGTGGTTTATCCCACAGTTTAGCAAGATACGATAGGAGGAAATTCATGAAATTAGCCATTTTAGGAACAGGAAAAATTGTTGACGAAGTGTTACCGGTTTTAAAAGAAATCAATGGCATTGAGTTAAGTGCTATTTTATCAACACCACGAAGTCTTGAAAAAGCACAAAAACTCGCTGAAATTTACGGCATTTCTCAAGCAAGTAGCGATTATGATAGCATTTTGGCAAATCCAGACGTTGACACCGTTTATGTGGCACTTCCAAACCACTTGCACTATGATTATGCTAAAAAAGCACTTCTTGCTGGGAAACACGTCATTTGTGAAAAGCCATTTACATTGACTTTAGCAGAATTTGAAGACTTGGCCAAAATAGCAGAGCAAAACAATCGTATTTTGTTAGAAGCTATTACCAATCAGTACCTTGGCAATTTTGCAGCTATTAAAGACAATCTGGCTAAGCTTGGTGATATTAAAATCGTTGAATGTAATTATTCACAGTATTCTTCACGTTACGACGCCTTCAAACGTGGCGAGATTGCGCCTGCCTTTGACCCAGCAAAAGGTGGCGGAGCACTGCGTGACCTTAATATTTACAACATTCATTTGGTAATTGGCTTATTTGGTAAACCTGAAAAAGTACAGTATTTGGCAAATATGGAACGTGGTGTGGATACCTCAGGTATCCTAATCATGGATTATGGTCACTTTAAAGCTGCTTGTATTGGTGCCAAAGATTGTGCAGCAGAGATTAAATCAACGATTCAAGGCAATAAAGGCTCAATTGCTATTATCGGCGCTACGAATACCTTGCCAGAATTAGCTTTAAGCTTGAATAATCAAAGCATGACAATGATTAATGAAAATACCCTAAATCACCGTATGCACGATGAATTTGTTGCTTTCCAAGCCATTATCGAGCAAGAGGACATGACGGCTACAAAATTGGCGCTTGAGCATAGTCGTGCCGTTATGGAAGTCTTGGATGCAGCCGTTAACAGCTTGTAATGGTTAGAATGTGCACCTTGATTGCCATAAAATTAAGCTCAAAATAAGTAAATGTGATATAATGGAGTAGCTTGTGTGAGAAAAATAAAGGAATGTAACCTTGTTTATCCCACAGAACTACTCTATTTTTTAAGGAATTAGTTATGTCAAATTATGCAATTATTTTAGCCGCTGGTAAGGGAACACGTATGAAATCTGACTTGCCAAAAGTCCTTCATAAAGTTTCTGGCATTACAATGTTAGAACACGTTTTTCGTGCCGTATCAGCTTTGAATCCAGAAAAAAATGTGACGGTTATTGGGCATAAAGCCGAAATGGTTCGTGAGGTTTTAGCTGACAAATCAGAATTTGTCATGCAAACAGAACAACTCGGAACTGGTCATGCGGTCATGATGGCAGAAAATGAATTGGCTGGTCTTGAAGGTCAGACCCTTGTTATCGCTGGTGATACACCGCTTATCACTGGAGAAAGCTTGAAAGAATTAATTGATTTTCATGTTAGCCACAAAAACGTTGCCACAATTTTAACAGCGACAGCCGAAAATCCATTTGGTTACGGCCGTATCATTCGTAATGAAAACGGCGAAGTGCTTAAAATCGTTGAACAAAAAGACGCTTCTGAATTTGAACGTCAAGTCAAAGAAATCAACACAGGAACTTATGTCTTTGACAATAAACGCCTTTTTGAAGCGCTTAAAAATATCAACACTAACAACGCCCAAGGGGAATATTATTTGACTGATGTTATTTCAATTTTCCGCAATAATGGTGAAAAAGTCGGAGCTTACGTGCTTCATGATTTTGATGAAAGTCTTGGTGTTAATGACCGTGTGGCACTTGCGACAGCAGAAGACATTATGCGCCGTCGTATCAACAAAAAACACATGGTCAACGGTGTGACTTTCCAAAACCCAGCAGCAACTTACATTGATGTTGACGTTGAGATTGCACCTGATGTGATGATTGAAGCCAACGTTACCCTCAAAGGAAATACTAAAGTTGGTTCAGGCTCTGTCTTGACAAATGGTACTTATCTTGTTGATGCAACAATTGGTGAAAATGTCGTTATCACAAGCTCAATGATTGAACAATCTGTTGTTAAAGATGGTGTAACCATTGGACCATTTGCTCATGTTCGCCCAGATTCAACACTTGAAAAAAATGTTCACATTGGTAACTTTGTTGAAGTAAAATCATCTATCGTTGGTGAAGATACTAAAGCAGGACATTTGACATACATTGGTAACGCGACCGTTGGAAGCGAAGTTAATTTTGGTGCTGGTACAATCATTGCCAACTATGATGGTCAACATAAATTTAAAACAACCATTGGCAACAATGTGTTTGTTGGAAGCAATTCAACAATCATTGCGCCAGTTACTTTGGGAGATAACGCTTTGACAGCAGCAGGTTCAACGATTTCTGATGATGTTGAAAAAGATGCTTTAGCGATTGGACGTGGTCGTCAAGTTAATAAAGCAGGCTATGCGCTTAACAAACCACACCACCCAAACAATAAAAAGTAAGCATATTTTAGGAGGTTTAAATCATTAAGCTGTATTATGACATGGGCGATTTCTGCTTATTGTTCAGAGGGGACAGTATCAACTTGATTTGACCTCTTTTTAATGATTTTTTAGGGACATTATGGCAATTGACCGTGTAAGAATGGCATTTCTTGCTGTTTTGTAGTAAAATTTATTTGGGAATATTTTTAGGGAGAATGCTTAGTATGGCTTTTGAAGAAAAAACGCTCAAACGAACAGAAATTTTTGATGGGCACATTTTTAAAGTTGTTGTTGACGATGTTGAATTACCAAATGGTTTAGGTCAAGCTAAAAGAGAACTCATTCTTCACCGAGGAGCTGTTGCTGTTTTAGCGGTGACTGATGAGAATAAAATTATTCTGGTTAAGCAATATCGCAAGTCAATCGAAAAAATTTCTTACGAAATTCCAGCAGGCAAACTCGAAATTGGTGAAAACGGCTCTGAACAAGATGCCGCTGCGCGTGAATTAGAAGAGGAAACAGGATACTCTGGCGATTTAAAACAAATTCATGAGTTTTATACTGCTATTGGTTTTTGCAATGAAAAAATTAAGTTATATCAAGCAACTCATTTGCAAAAAGTGCCAAATCCACGTCCGCAAGATGATGACGAAGTCTTAGAAATTCTTGAATTAACCTATCAAGAATGTATGGATTTGGTGAAATCTGGAGCTATTGAAGATGCTAAAACAATCATAGCCCTTCAATATTATGCTCTGCATTTTGGAGGATAGACAAAATGGGAAAACCACTTTTAACAGACGAGATAATCGAACGTGCTAACCGTGGTGAAATTTTTTATGATGACCAGTATCTAGAGGATGACGAGGAGACAAAAGTTATTCGTACAGACCTTTATGACACCATTGTGCCATATGAAGAAGAGGAAGAAGAAACCCAAGGATTTCTGGATAAATGGAAAGATCGTAAGAAAAAAGACCAATACGTTTATAAAAGTCGTCGCATTGAAAATGCTAAACGTAGCAAGTTTCAACGAAAACTTAATCTAATCATGTTTGTGGTTATTGTTTTATTAATTGCACTCTTTTTCGCGGTGTTTAATCTCTAATTAAAAAAGTTAAGAAGGAGTAAGCAAGAGTTAGAAAACTAACTTGGAGAATCATCTTAGTTGAAAACTCTTGTATTTTTGTGATGAAAATTGGAATTATTGCAGCAATGGAGCAGGAATTAAAGCTTCTTGTGGAACATTTGGAAAACAAAGTTGAACATCAAGTTCTAGGGAATACTTATTATGAAGGTAAACTTGGAAATCATGATGTTGTTCTTGTCCAATCAGGTGTTGGAAAGGTGATGTCAGCGATGTCTGTAGCTGTTCTTGCCGATCATTTTGGTGTTGATGCTCTTATTAACACAGGGTCAGCTGGTGCTGTTGCTACGGGTTTAAATATTGGTGATGTTGTCGTTGCTGATAAATTAGTTTATCATGACGTTGATTTAACAGCTTTTGGCTATGATTATGGTCAAATGTCAATGCAACCTCTTTACTTTGAGTCAGACAAAGGCTTTATTGACACTTTTGAACAAGTCTTAAACAAAGCTAACGTCGCTAGTAAAATTGGTTTGATTGCAACTGGGGATTCTTTTATCGCTGGCCAAGATAAAATTGATGCCATTAAAGCAGCATTTCCAGAAGTTCAAGCTGTTGAAATGGAAGGTGCTGCGATTGCGCAAGCTGCCCACAGTTTGAACAAACCATTTATCGTTGTTCGTGCCATGTCTGACACAGCAGCCCATGATGCCAATATTACATTTGATGAATTTATCATCGAAGCTGGTAAACAATCTGCCAAAATTTTAATGGCATTTTTGGAAAAATTAGCGTAGTAACAGTGACTAAGGGATTATTTATTATAGTTAACACTTTACTCAAATAAATCAGATATATGGAAGTAAAATAAAAATAAGTCTGAGACAAGAGTAACTCAAAGCAAAAAGCAACAGCATCAAAACTGTTGCTTTTTGCTTTGTAGCAAGACTATCTCATGTATCTTCACTGTAACACAAATCAAACAAACTTACCATTAGAAATTGCTTCTTGTTTGTCTACTCACAAGGGGTCTTTTCTGGACGGAAAATCGAAAAAATAATGGTTGAAAACTTGGGATGCCCTATCGAACAAGTCAACTTGTCGTCTCTTAGCGGACTATCAATCAATTTCAAGTAGTAGCTGGTATGGAAAGATAAAAGAAAACTTAAACGCCGTCAGCTTAAGAAAGTCCTTCAAAAAGTTTTAGTGCGGGCTGAAAAGTATGAGAACTATCAAGAAACATTTGATGGTCATAATAGCTTTTCTAAAACCAATCCAGATGCTACCTTTATGCGGATGAAAGAGGAGTATATAGTGGTCAACTCAAAGCAGGTTATGGCAGTAAAGAGAACCTCCTAACCTTAGAAATGGGAGTCAGCCACCTGATTAAATATGGCTTATTTAATAAAGACTAGAAAAGAAAGCAGAAGCAATGTTAAAGGTATTTCGATAATTGAGGTTATGATGAAGTCAATGTTATTTACCTCATCTTGACGGTTTGGAAGATCATTTTGATTCTGTTAAACATCAGAGGACAGAGACAGGATTTGAACAAGAAATCAAGGTTTATCAAGCCGTACAGCTAATTTACCTTCCCAAAAAGGACTCTATGTGAATGGGAATATCAGCTCTTAAAAGTAAAAGAAAGCGCTGTTATCTTAGGAAAGCAGTCAGATTTTTGCACAACGCAAAGTTGATGTGGAATCAGTCTTCGGTCAGATCAAGGCTTGTTTGGGTTACAAACGCTGTAGCTTACTGAAATACAACAAGAAATTAACTAATAAAAAAGAGAAACTCACACTAAATATGACTCTCTCTTTTTTATTAGCTGAGAATTCTGCTTATCTCAGACTTATTTTTTGTCTAAGGTTCCTCAATATATAGTTGAGGACATTCTTTTTGGGCTCGTGAGTGTTTAGTTAACTTTAAAATATTTTTACTACAAGCTAATATTAGCTACTCAAACTTTAATAGTCGCTCAGTTAGTTTTCTACTTGATGTCTATTTATACTGATTAATGCAATGCACAATGTTCAGAAAATAGTGTTTCAACTATTAATTGGAAGTGACCTGAGTACTATGAATTAAAGCCTATACCACATAGTAACTTGATATTAGTATATGAACTTTAAAGTTATAACTCCCTAAGTTTTTGGTGGCTTTGTCGGTATCTTTTTCGATTTAAGAATATGTTTTTTAATTAATCATTTGAGGTGTTAGTGGTATCAGTTGTCATAGAATAGGGGAGTTCATTTGCTGTATAAGAACGTGGATTTGGTACAATTCCTAGTTCAAATGACAGCTCCCCTCCCTTGATGATATCATCATGGTTTAAGAAAGTTTCTGTGATAGTTTTCTTATTAAGATCAATGTGATCAACAAATAGTTGTTGAGGAGCGTTTGGTTGAGCGAGAATAGTCAGTTGTTTTCCAGAAGATAGGTTGATAATAGCTTTGTCCCAAAGAGGAATACCGAGTACATATTGGTTTGAAGCAGCAGTAACTGGATAAAAACCAAGGCTAGAGAAAATGTACCAGGCAGCAGTTGTACCGTTATCTTCGTCACCTGGATATCCTTCATAACCGTTGTTAAAAGTCTCTGTCATAAGTTGTCGTAATAAAGGAGTAGCCATCCAAGGTTTTCCGATATAGCTAAAAAGATAGGGATAATGAAAGCTTGGCTGATTCGAAATAGCAACTTGACCAAATTCGAGTGCTGCTAACTCGCTCATTTCATGGATTTCAAAACCATACCCTTCTACATTGAAATCTGGTCGCTGATTACATAATTTAATTAATTTTTTCTCAAAAGCTTCAGAGGAACCATAGCAACTAATAAGTCCAGCAAAATCATGTAAAACTGACCAAGAAGTTTGCCAAGCAGAACCCTCGGCGTAGTCTCTCCCCCATCTTGTAGGGAGAAAATTAGGACGGAAATTGCCATCAGTATCTTTAGCACGCATAAAACCAGTAACAGGATCAAAGATATTACGATAATTTTTGGCTTGTTGGGCATATTTTTGAGCTATATCATCTTTTCCTAGTTTTTTAGCAACTTGTGAAATACAATAATCAGAGAAAGCATAATCCAGAGTGTGGTTAACAGACTCATGGTGATTGAGTGGTACATAGCCTAGTTGCAAGTAATCTTTAGTACCGCGTCGACCGTAATTTGTTTTGCTTGATTGAACAGTTGCCCCTTTTATCATCGCATCTAAAAATTCAGGCATTAAGTCAAGACGGATTTCCTTACTAGCTGCATCAGCAATGACAGCATCAATTAAAGTACCGGGCATAAGGCCACGTTCATCTGGAGAGAGCCATTTTGGTAAAAAGCCTGTCTCACGATAACTGTTAAGAAATCCTTCTAGCATATCACTATACTGTTCTGTTGCAATTAGGCTGTATAGTGGATAGACAGTTCTGAAAGTATCCCAAAATCCATTATTGGTGTAAAGTGGTCCTGTTTTAATGCTTTTAGAAGTAGTATCATAATGAATTTTCCGATTATCCTTATCGTATTCATAAAATGTTTGAGGAAACAGGAAAGTACGATAGAAGTTATGGTAGAAAGTAGAAACTTCATCTTGGTTATGGTGTTCAATCTGAATACGTGAAAGTAAATCCTCCCAAGCGGCTTCAGCTTTGGTAAGATAATCTTCTTTAGACCAATCTTGTTCACGTTTGAGATTAAGCTGGGCCTGTTCTTGTGAGATAAAAGAAGTTGCAAAGTGGATACTAATTTGTTGAGAATCGCCGAAATGTAACTGAACAGCTCCATTTTCTTCCGTCGTTTTCTGTTCACTTATTGTAAAAGGTTGGCTAGTTTTTAGAATGCAGTAGAAAGTGAAATTTTTATCTTCGCAGTCGGCAAAATTAATAACTGAAAGACTGAGAAGATTAGAGTCTTCTTGAGCTACTTTATATTGACCTGGAAGATGAAGCACGAGTCCATTTTCGCTTGCTTGAGTGTCTTTATAGGTAATGTCAAGTAAACCACCATACATAGATGGAATCAATTCAGAAGTGATTTGGTAGCGACATTGAGTGATTTTTAATCGTGTAGGATTAAAAATAGCTTCTTCTGGTCGGTAGGAACTTGTAATATGGTATAAAGAAAGGTCTTTTACCAAGCCCGAAATAGGAGTCATAGTGAGATGTGAAAAATCTCCCATCCATGGACTTGGTTGATGAGTTATGCGATACCCTTCAAAGGTTCGATCGTTTGGATGAAACCACCAAGCCCCCCGGTTGTTAGCAGTCGAGGGGGCGAAATAATTCATCCCCCAAGGAAGTCCCGTGTAAGGGAGGCAGTTTCCATGTGAAAAAGTAGCATCATTTGCAGTGCCATGACGTGTGTCGATAGTATGAATAATCATTTTATATTGTGTGCTCCTTTAAAGTTTTGCGTTTTACAAGATGGACAGGGATTTTAACATCATTTGGCCTTTCTCCTGTTTGAATCCAGTCTAGAAGAAGTTGACCAGCGACCTGTCCCATACGAAAGAAATCTTGTGCTACTGTAGTAAGTGGTGGATTGGAAAGACTCGCTGCCTGAATGTCATCAAACCCTATAATGGAAAGATCATTTGGGATAGAAAAATTATTATCTTGTAATGTTTTCATTGCTTGTAGAGCCACTAAATCATTTTCGCAAACTAAACCAGTTACCTTTTGCTCACGCACTAATTCTAAGACCGAATCTTCTGTATACAGCGCATTATCTAATGTAGTATGAAAAGGAATATTATATTCATTGAGAACTTTAATATAACCTAAGTAGCGATTTCTAGTTGTATGAGGATGATGTTTTTCATTGCTAGTAAGAAAGGCAATGCGCTGATGCCCTAGTTCTAATAGTGCTTGTGTAGCTTGTTCACCACCATTAAAATTATCTGAAGAGACACACGGAAATTGAAAACTATAGATTGGTTTATCTAATAATACAACAGGAAATTGCTGTAGGGAAAGTTCTAATAAGATATCTAGATACTGTGCAGTCGATAGAGGATAGTAAATCAAACCATCAAAACTTTTGGTAATATCAGCGACGGTATTTTCATTTAGATAATTAGCATAGGTAATAAAAACTTTGATATCACTATTATCTAAAGTTGGTACAAGTCCCTGGGTGAAATTACCAAAAGAGACACCTTCAAATGGAATGAGAAAGAGGATTTGTTTCGAAGAGTGGGTTTGTTGCTTTTGAGGGAGTTGGACAAAGGTACCTTTTCCTCTGGTCCTACTAACAAGTCCAAGATGCTCTAAATCATTAAGAGCTCGCTTGGCAGTGATGCGGCTTACAGAGTAACTTTCGGAAAGTTCCTTTTCAGTTGGAAGCTGGTCTCCTACTTTAAAATAACCACTAACAATTTTTTGTTTTAAATCGTCAGAGATATGTTGGTAGAGAGGTAACGTCATAAAAGTATCCCTTTCTTTTAAATATGATATACCATATTTTACTATTTTTCATTAAAAAAACAAGGAAAAAAGCCCAAAAAACTATTTTTTTAATTAAAAAGTTATAATATATCAAAAAAAGCGCTTGCAAAAAATATCAAAAAGACGTATAATCTACTCAAAAGATATATCAAATATTCTATGGAGGAAGACAGTGAGTATGACTATTCCAAAATCGGTTCAAAAATTTATGGAAGAAATAACGGAACTTTGTGGTGAAACTCATAAAGAGTGGGCGATTAATTTTAATCATTCTTTTTCAAATACCTTAGAAACGACCTTAAAAGTTCATGACGATGGTACTACTTTTTTGTTGACAGGTGATATTCCAGCTATGTGGCTGCGGGACTCGACAGCTCAAATGCGTCCTTATCTTGTATTAGCCGAAAAAGATGAAGCTATTCGGAACTTAATTGCTGGCCTTGTTCGTAAGCAAATGTATTATATCAATCTCGATCCATATGCAAATGCCTTTAATGAAAGCGAAAATTTTGCAGGTCATCAGAGTGACCACACAAATTTTAATAGTGCAAAAGGATGGATTTGGGAACGCAAATACGAGATTGATTCGCTTTGTTATCCTGTTCAACTAGCTTATTTGCTTTATAAAAATACGGGCTATACAGAGCATTTTGATGAAGTTTTTGTAGAAGCAGCAAGTAAAATATTAGATGTCTTCGAAATAGAACAAAATCATGAAAAGTCTGAGTATCGTTTTGTTCGTGATACGGAGCGTTTGGAAGATACGTTACCACGAGAAGGACGTGGGACAGCTGTCGCTTACACGGGGATGACTTGGTCCGGTTTTAGACCAAGTGATGATGCTTGTCAATATGGTTATCTGGTTCCGTCTAATATGTTTGCAGTAGTAGTGTTAGATTACCTTGTGGAGATTTTTACCAATCTTATCCCAAATGATACTCTAGCTTGTCGAGCTGAGAAATTATGTATGGTGATTCGGGACGGGTTGGAGAACCATGCCAAGACGACAAATCAAAAAGGTGAGACTATTTGGGCCTATGAAGTAGATGGTCTTGGTCAAGCATCTATTATGGACGACAGCAATGTTCCTAATTTAATGGCGGCTCCTTATCTTGGCTTTTGTGAGATGGATGATGCCTGCTACCTTCAAACGCGAGAGACACTACTAAGTCAGGAAAATCCATTTTATTATGAAGGAACATATGCGTGTGGTATTGGTTCCAGTCATACTCCTGAAAACTATGTGTGGCCAATTGCAATGGCTATGGAAGGACTAACTAGTTTAGATAAAAAAGAGAAAAGACGTATCTTAGATCAGTTGGTTGCAACTGATGCAGGGACGCATTTGATGCATGAAGGCTTTGATGTTGATAACCCGAAACACTATACTCGAGAGTGGTTTAGTTGGGCTAATATGATGTTTTGTGAATTAGTTATGGATTATTTTGATATTCGTGTAAAAAGATAAGAGGATAATTTTCTAGCGGTTTCAAAGGCTGTCATATCAGCTCCAATTTCAGAAATGATACGTAAAGCTGATAAGCGAACCAGGTACGCTTTGGATAACTGATACTTGTTCTTGAAACTTCTGTCTCAAGTCTAAAATTATTTGTTTAAATCTTCTTTACAAATGGCTAGTTCATCGTAGTGAACCTTAATCAGTGGTTATCTCACTATCAATGGTAATTTCTAAAGCTTGGGCTTTGACTGTCATACTTTTATGAACCAGTTCTCCAATTTTTGATTCTTCTTCGGGGTGGTCAAGGATGCTTTCGATAATTGATTGAGCACTTTTTCCGAAAACATCAGAAACGACATTTGCCGCTTGAATATTAGACCAAGTCAGACAATTTTGATAATGGTTCTTTTCATTCACTTGAAGTTGCGTTAATTTCATACGATAACGAAAGAGGTCAGCTATCCACTGTGTCTTTTTCTTATCTGTCTTTTTCCTCGAATTGCTTTGACGTATTTAGGATAAGCCAAACAAATATGGTAGTCCTTTTTAAGGATATTAAAGACTGGAATCCAGTATTTTCTAGTTGATTCCATGCAGATATCCAACCAGGAATAATAGTTAAGCCAATCTTTTAGCTGAAGAAGCCCGTTGGTAAAAGTCGAAAAAGGTTTACGGTGATATTTCGTAATTCTTTGCTTATTTGCGATAGCAACAACCGCAATCACAAAGGTTTTGTGCACATCGATTTCACAACAAGTCGGATAGACAATTTTTACTATGGGTTACTCCCTACATAAACGAGCTAAGTATAAGTTTAGTGCTCATCTTTGCAGTTAGTGATGCTTGATAGAAAAGACGGCACCTATAAGGATACAAGGTCGTAGATGAAATCACACACTTACTCATCTCCCTGTGATTTGTAGTAGTGACAAGGCTTCTCACTTTAATTGTAATCTAGAAAACTCAAAGCACAACACTTTCTCATGAGGTGTTATGCTTTGAATGAAACGAAAGGAATGTATTATAAGAATGACAAAGAAAACAGTACATATCATTTCTCATAGTCATTGGGATCGGGAATGGTATATGGCTTATGAAGAACATCACATGCGACTGATTCAGTTGATTGATGATTTATTGGATTTATTTAAGGCAGATCCAGACTTTGATAGTTTTCATTTAGATGGACAAACTATTATTCTAGAGGATTATTTGCAAGTAAGACCTGAAAGGCGTCAAGAATTAGCTGAAGCGATTACTGCAGGCAAATTAAAAATTGGACCTTTTTATATTTTACAAGATGATTTTTTAATTAGTCCTGAAGCGAATGTTCGTAATATGTTAATAGGACGTCAAGATTCTGAGCATTGGGGCTCGCCAGTAGAACTAGGTTATTTTCCAGATACTTTTGGTAACATGGGACAAGCTCCACAACTCATGAAAGGTGCAAAACTAAATGCCGCAGCTTTTGGTCGAGGGGTTAAACCTATTGGTTTTGATAATCAGGTTTTAGAGCAGTCCGATGAAGCTTATAGCTCACAGTTTTCAGAAATGTGGTGGGAAGGACCAGATGGAACTAAGATTTTAGGGATTTTATTTGCTAACTGGTATTCTAATGGAAATGAGATACCTTCAGAAAAGGAAGCTGCAAAAAGCTTTTGGAAAGAAAAATTAGCAGACGTGGAGCGCTTTGCTTCTACATCTCACCTTTTGATGATGAATGGAGTTGATCATCAACCAGTTCAAAAAGATTTGAGTAAGGCTATTCGACTAGCCAATGAACTTTTTCCAGACTATCATTTTGTTCATAGCAACTGGCCAGCCTATTTAGAGGCAGTATGTTCGGATTTGCCTGAGGAGCTTTCTACGGTAACAGGAGAATTGACTTCTCAAGAGACTGATGGTTGGTATACTTTGGCCAATACAGCTTCTAGCCGTGTTTATCTCAAACAGTGGAATACAAAAGTAGAACGCCAATTGGAAAATGTTGCCGAGCCACTAGCGAGTCTGGCTTACCGAGTGACTAATCAGTATCCACATGATCAATTAACTTATGCATGGAAGACGCTTCTGCAAAATCATCCTCATGATAGCATTTGTGGTTGTTCAGTTGATGCAGTACATCGTGAAATGATGACACGTTTTGAGAAAGCTTACGATGTCGGAAACTTTATTGCTGAGGATGCCTTAGTGGAATTATCAAAAGCAATTACTTTTGAAGGGGAACATCCTTTTGTAGTATTTAATACGGCAAGTTATTCAAAAACTGGTGAGGTCGAAGTTGAGGTGGTTTTGGAACGCAAGTTCTTTAAGGATGGACGTCCGGATCAACTCTATGATCATTTACAAACACGTCCTCAATGTCAATATAAGGTTGTTGATCGAAATGGCTGTGAAATTCCAGCTATGATTAGTGATGAGGAAGTTCTATTTGATTATGATTTACCAAAAGACCGTTTCCGAATCCCTTATATGAAACGTTTTGTTAAAGTCACTCTCTTCTTGAAGGATATGCCTGCTTTTTCTTGGGATACTTACGATTTAGTTCGAGCAGATACAGCCTCTTATCAGAAAGAAAGTATGATTTTTGATCGAATTATTGAAAATGAATATATTCAATTGAAAGTTCAAGAAAACGGTAGCCTGCGTTTGTTTGATAAGATTTCGCAAAAAGTTTTTCATGATTTACTTGTTTTTGAAGAGACAGGAGATATAGGGAATGAATACATCTATTTCCAACCAACAGGCACAAAGCCAATCCTGTCAACGGATTTACCAACTACTTTCTCTGTTGTCATAGATAGACCAGAATTAGCAAAAGTTCGATTAGAGCAAGTCATGATGGTTCCTGAATCAGCAGATGCCTTGTTGGAAGAAGAACAGAAAAAAGTTTTGGAATTCCGTAATCGAAAGGCAGGCCGTTCTGAGAAGATGATACCGATGAAAGTAACAACTTTCATAACAGTTCGTCAATACTCGAAAAAAATAGATTTTGAAACTTATGTGGACAATCAAGCTAAAGATCATCGCCTTCGGGTACTCTTTCCAACAGGTATGAAAGTAGCGACTCATGAAGCAGATAGTATTTATGAAGTGGTAACTAGACCAAATGTAGTACCAAAAACATGGGAGAATCCAACAAACCCACAACATCAGCAGGCTTTTGTAAATTTACGTAATGACCAATATGGTCTAACTGTTGGTAACTTTGGTTTGAATGAATATGAAATTTTAGATAGTTCGACTATTGCACTTACTCTCTTTAGGGGAGTCGGTGAGATGGGGGATTGGGGCTACTTCCCAACGCCGGAAGCACAAACATTGGGCAAGCTTAGATTTTGCTATAGCTTAGAATGTCATGGTCAACCAAGGGAACGTTATAAGACTTATCAAAATGCTTATGCTAGTCAAGTACCATTTTCAGCGATTCAGATTTTATCCACAGATGATAATACATCTACCAAGATGCCGTCTCATGGAACAATGGTAGCTATTGATGATGAGCGTTTTGCTGTGACAGCTTTAAAACGTCGTATATCTGATAATGGTCTCGTCTTACGTGGTTTTAATCTATCGAATCAATCGATTGATTTGAAATTTAATGGAGCTTTACAACTTAATTTATTGGAAGAAGCTTTAGATACACCTTTTGAGGGGCATGTCGGTCCATGCAATATTCAAACTCTATTAATTAAGGAGGAAGAATAATGACAAAATTTTTCAAAAATCTTTGGAGATACAAAGCTTTGGTAGCTATGGCTTTGCCTGGTGCTGTTTGGATGGTTTTCTTCTTTTACATCCCAGTTTTTGCTAATGTTGTCGCTTTCAAAGACTTTCATTTAGATCCAGCAGGTTTTTTAGCTAGTTTATCCAATAGCCCTTGGGTAGGATTGAGTAATTTTGAATTCCTCTTTTCTTCAGGAGCAGCTTTTGACATTACTCGTAACACTATTCTTTATAATCTTGGTTTTATTACTCTGAATTTGTTTATTTCGATTTCATTTGCCATTATTATGAGTGAGTTACGTAATAAAAAGCTTGTAAAAGTGTATCAGACAATGTCACTTTTCCCTTACTTTCTTTCTTGGATTGTAATTTCTTACTTTGTTTATGCATTTTTGGCACCAGGAAAAACAGGTATTATCAACCAACTCATTATGAATAATGGTGGTGTGCCTGTTAACTGGTACCAAGAACCAAAGTATTGGGTTGCTATAATTCTCTTTATTGGTGTCTGGAAAGGAATTGGTTATAACTCAATTGTTTATTTTGCTACTGTCATGGGAATCAATCCAACCTATTATGAAGCAGCCATGGTAGATGGAGCTACAAAATGGCAACAAATTAAACATGTTACCATACCACAAGTTATTCCTTTGATGACCATTTTGACCATACTAGCAGTGGGTAATATTTTTAGAGCAGACTTTGGATTATTCTACAATGTACCACGTCAGTCAGGTGCCTTAACTTCGGTTACTCAGGTGTTAGATACTTACATCTATAATGGTTTGGCTAATACAGGAGATTTAGGAATGGCGACGGCTGCCGCACTTTATCAGTCAGTTGTTGGTTTTATTTTGTTAATGATTACAAACTTTTTCGCTCGTAAATTAGATAGCGATTCTGCCTTATTCTAGGAGGAGATTTGATTGTGAAGAAAAAAAAGAAAAAAATAGCATCTTTATCTGTTAGGGGATTTAATCGTCCGGTCAATTTTATCTTCAATATTGTGATTGCGTTATTTGCGATTTCATGTGTTCTCCCCTTTTTATTTGTTTTAGCTATTTCACTTACAAAAGAATCAGCTTTACAGCAATATGGTTATAGTTTTTTTCCTAGGGAATGGAGCTTTTATGCTTACACTTTCTTGTTTGATCAGATGAAAGAGAAGATGTTGCAGTCTTTATTTGTAACAATTCTTGTAACAGTTCTTGGGACAGTGATTAATGCGACGGCAACTTCTTTATATGCTTATGCAATTTCTCGGAATAACTTTCCTTTTCGTCGCTTTTTTACAGTATTTTGTCTTATCACTATGCTGTTTTCACCTGGTATGATTGCTAACTATCTTGTTGTAACCAATCTTTTGCAACTGCAAGATACAATTTGGGCCTTAATTTTACCAATGGCAGTTTCTCCATTTAATATTATTGTTATGCGAACCTTTTTCAAACGTTCGGTTCCGGATTCTATTATTGAGTCAGCACGTATTGACGGGGCTAGCGAGATGAGAATCTTTACTCAAATTGTTCTTCCACTAGCTGTCCCTGGTATTGCTACTATCTCACTTTTTGCAGCGCTTGGCTATTGGAATGATTGGTTCAATGCTCTACTTTATATATCAGATGATAAGCTGATACCGTTGCAGTATTTATTGATGAAGATTCAAAATAATCTACAATATTTGACGCAAAATGCTGGAGCAGGATCACAGATTGCTGGTGGTCTAGCGGCTCTTCCGGGAGAATCAGCTCGAATGGCTATTGTCGTTATCTCAACTTTGCCGATTGCAATCAGCTATCCTTTCTTCCAACGCTATTTTGTTAAGGGATTGACAATTGGCGGTGTCAAAGAATAGCTAAGATATTATTTACTTTTTAATGTGTTATTTAAATAAAATGGAGGAAACTCCAAGGAGGTTATCTTATGAAAAAATACCAAAGAATTGCTCTTGCTTCACTGTCGATATTGGCAGCTACAACTCTCGTAGCTTGTGGAACTTCAAAATCTTCTAAAGAAGGTTCTAGTGACAAAATCCTGCACATGTATCAAAAAGGTGATAAGCCGGATAATTATGAAGAGTTGATGGCTCAAGCTAATAAAATTATTGAAAAAGAAACAGGATATAAACTAGAAATTAGTTACATTGGTTGGGGAGATTATGATAAAAAAATGAATGTTATAATTTCTTCTGGTGAGGATTACGATATAGCTTTTGCTCAGGATTATGCGACTAATGCTTCTAAGGGAGCGTTTGCTGATTTGACAGACTTAGCACCTAAGTATGCTAAAACTGCATATGAATCTCTCAATCCATCTTATATTGAAGGAAATAAGATTAATGGTAAACTTTATGCTTTTCCTGTAAATGCGAATATTTATGCCCAACAAGTAATTACTTTTAATAAACAGTATCTTGATAAGTATAATTTATCAATTAATGATGTGAATTCCTTTGCGTCAGCTCAAAAAGTTTTAGAAGAATTTCATGAAAAAGAGCCAAATATTGCAGCTCTAGCTGTTGGTCAAGGGTATAAAACACCAGGAAATGTTGATTATGTATTAGGAAATGGCCTACCATTTGCGGTTGATGTGACTGGAGATGGAAAGAAAATTCAAAATGTATATGATATTCCTTCTTATGTTGAGAATTTAAAACTAATGCATGAATATTATACAAAAGGACTTATTCCAGCAGATGCTGCTACTTCTAGTACTGCTTATGATTTGAACTCAAACAACTGGTTTGCTCGAATTGAGACTCAAGGTCCTTACGATTATGGTGATACCATCTTAACGCAAGCTGCAGGTCAAGAATTAGTTTCAAAACCTTTGACAGAATCATTGATTACAACTGACCAAGCACGTGTAGCAAATTTTGTTGTCTCAAATACTTCTAAACATAAAAAAGAAGCAGTGCAAGTTCTTGGATTAATCAACAGCAACGAAAAGCTACTTAATACTCTTGTTTATGGTATTGAAGGTAAACAATGGGAAAAAACGGGTGATAAGAAGATTAAAACATTGAAATCTTATAGTGAAGGTGTAACACACATGCCTGCTTGGAATACTGGAAATAATGCCCTTCTTTACACTACAGATGCTGTTACAGATGAGATGATTGCTAAAAGAGATGAGTCTATTAAAAATGCTTCTGTTTCACCATTATTAGGTTTTACTTTCGATCAATCAAAAGTAAAATCTGAGATTTCAAATCTTTCTAATGTGATGAGTCAGTACTTGGACCAATTAAATACAGGAAGTGTTGATCCGACTGAAACATTGCCAAAACTAAAAGATGATTTGAAGAAAGCTGGTTTTGATAAAGTACAAAAAGAAATGCAAGCACAATATGATGATTATCTTAAAAGTAAAGAATCTAACTAAAGGTATGGTTAACAACAGTCGTTTTTAAAATTAGAGTTTAATTGGTCTAACGTATTAAAACTTTGCTATACCAGAAATCTACTTGACTGAAATTCGGTAGAAAAATTAGTAAGTATCGGGACCTCTCTTGTTGTTTTTTTAAAACATCTTGGGAGGTCTTATTTACTAATAAGTTAACTCAACATTTTATTTTCTTCCTCTTGTATCTATCTTATTCTTAAGCTACATTGGAAGTTGTTCACAATAAAAAATGATTTGGAGTATATGATGACTAATTGGTGGAAAAAAGCTGTTATTTATCAGATTTATCCACGTTCTTTTAAAGATAGTAATGGTGATGGAATAGGAGATATACGTGGAATCTTAGAGAAGTTAGATTATCTAAAAAACTTAGGAATTGATGCTATTTGGCTATCTCCTGTTTATCAATCTCCCATGGTTGATAATGGTTATGATGTGGGGGATTATTGTAAAATCGACCCAATTTTTGGAACGCTATCAGATTTTGATAAGCTTGTCAATCAGTCAAAAAAACTAGGAATTCGTCTGATTATGGATATGGTGGTAAATCATACTTCGGACCAACATGCTTGGTTTCAAGAATCTTGTAAATCTAAGCATAATTCTAAAAGAAATTTCTATATCTGGCGTGATCAGCCTATCGGAAATCCTAGTAACTGGACCTATGATTCGCAGACCAATCAGTATTATTACCATCTCTTTAGTCCCCAGCAACCTGATCTTAACTGGGAAAATAAAGAAGTTCGTCAGCAAATTTATCAGATGATGAATTTTTGGTTAGACAAAGGTATTAGCGGTTTTCGTTTGGATGTGATTGATTTGATTGGTAAGCAAGTCGATAAGGAAGTGACAGTAAATGGTCCGCATCTTCATGATTATCTTCAAGAAATGCATGAGGCTACCTTCGGAAAGCGTGATTGTCTTGTCGTTGGTGAGGCTTGGTCGAGTTCACCAGAGTTGGCAAAGCTTTACAGTGCGCCAGAACGTAAGGAATTGTCGATGGTTTTTGGCTTTTGGCATATCTTGACTTCAGCTGGAAATGGTGACAAATGGAATAAACTTCCTTTAAATGTACCAAAACTAAAAGAGGCTCTACTTGCTTGGCAATCACTAAAGCCAAATCAAGCATGGAATGCTTTATTTACAAATAATCATGATTTGCCACGCATAGTATCTTTCTGGGGTGATGAAGGAGACTATCGTGAGCGTTCGGCTAAAGCTTTTGCTATTCTTTTTCACTTGCTACGAGGCACACCCTTTATTTATCAGGGAGAAGAATTGGGCATGACCAACTATCCCTTTACTGACTTGTCGGAGTTTAAAGATATAGAATCGTGGGATTTTTACAAGTTACAACGACAAATTGGGAAGTCAAAAGAAGATATTTTGAATATCTTACGTGATATGAGTCGTGACAATGCTAGAACCCCTATGCAATGGACAAGTGATATCCAAGCAGGATTTACAACGGGGATTCCTTGGATATCAGTAAATCCTAATTATGTCAATATTAATGCAAAGGATGCTTTAGCAGAGCCTCAATCTATTTTTACGACTTATCAAAATCTGATTCGTCTGAGACACGATGAAGATTGGGTCACTACGGGAGAAACTTTATTTCTAGATAGTGTTGATAGCGTTATTGCCTATCTCAGAAAAACATCTCACCAGACAATTCTTGTGGTCATTAATTTGTCATCCTATCCACAGAATTTTGAGTCTGATTTTATTATAAAACGTCTTATTATTGGTAATGTCTCATTTCCAGATTCGCTGAGTATGGTTTTGCTCCAACCTTGGCAAGCTTTTGCTATCGAAATCGATTCGGTGACTAGGGAAGACTAACTATTTATTGGAGAATGATATGAAAATAACGAAGAAAATGCTCGTTCGATTAGGTCTGTCAACAACAGGAGTGTTAACAGTAGCAACTTTATTAGCAGCTTGTAATAATATGTCTAGTGAGACAAACTATAAAGTAACCTCGGAAGCAATAGCGGACTATCAAAGTAAAAATACCCCCATTTCCTCCTATTGGATGCCCGAAAAATTCTTGAAGTGGTCAGCTAAAAAAGATAAAGATTTACTCTATAATCAATCAAGAGTTCCTCTGGCAAAACGTGTTGCTACAGAGAATTTAACTTCGTCAAATTCCTCACAAAATGAGAAGACTAAAATTGTAGCTCTTTCGATGATGAACTCGTCTACTTCGGGGAACCCATCACGTGGTAGTTCTGAATTTTCGACTTATACTTTCGACTATTGGCAATACATTGATACACTAGTGTATTGGGGTGGTTCAGCTGGAGAGGGGTTGATTGTGACTCCATCAGCAGATGTTATCGATGAAGCTCATATCAACGGTGTACCTGTTCTGGGCACGATTTTCCTACCTCCTAATGAATATGGTGGTAAGGAAGATTGGGTTAAGAAAATGCTTGCAAAGGATGATAATGGTCAATTTCCATTTGCAAGTCAAATGGTAAAAGTGGCAAAAGCATATGGATTTGAAGGTTGGTTTATCAATGAAGAAACAGATGGACTTAGCGCTGAAGATGCGGCAAATATGAAAGCCCTTATTCAACAAGTCAAAAAAGAAGAGCCTAATCTGCAAGTGATGTGGTATGATGCCATGACAAAAGATGGTAAGGTAGATTGGCAAAATCAACTTAATGATCAAAATGCAACCTTCATAGAAGATAAGGCAGCTGATAGCATGTTCTTGAATTTTTGGTGGAATACTAATAAGCTAGCCGATCAAAAGTTACTTGAGAAATCAAATCAATACGCTAAAGAACATAGTTTGGATCCATATCAAATTTATGCGGGGATAGATGTTCAAGAAAAAGATGTGCAGACATCGGTTAAATGGGACTTATTGGAGCAAGGAGACAATAGCACCCAAACTTCTATCGGTTTGTATGCTGCTAGTGCCACCTATACCAATGCTACTGATTGGGATGATTTCCAAAATCGCGAGTCAACTTTTTGGGTCAATCAAGAAGCAGATCCAAGAAAAGTCGATGCCTCTGATGATGAATCTTGGATCGGACTTTCTAAATATGTCCTGGAAAAATCAGCAATCACAGGAGATTCGTTTACTACTAATTTCAATCTAGGAAATGGTTATAATTATTTTAAAGACGGTCAAAAAATATCCGAAAGAGACTGGAACGATCGTAGTTTGGCGGGTATTCTACCGACTTATCGTTGGATTATTGACAATGAAGGCGATAATCAGATAACTCCAAGTTTTGATTTTGCTAATGCTTATAATGGTGGTAATTCTCTTAAATTGCAGGCAGACTATCTTGCAGCAGGTAAATCTTCTACGCTTACTTTGTTTGCCACAGATTTGACCGTCAAAAAAGATGCCATTTTTTCTGTCAAGATGCGTTCCGATCAATCAGTTAAAGTTAAAGCGATTTTTGAATTATCTGATGGTAAAAAAATTGAGTTATCTGGGGATAAAAGCTTAGATAGTGATTGGTCTAATATTACTTTTGATACCAAAAAACTGGTTGGAAAAAACATTCGAAAAATTGGACTTCGCTTGACAGCAGATAAAGATATGGAGGCTCAATCTATTCATATTGGCGAAATGACATTGACAAATGGAGACAAAGCTAAAAATATTTCTGTAGCAGAGGCTAAAGTCTCTGATAAAGTCTTTGAAGAAGAAGGGACTATTGGTGGTTTTAGACTAACTTGGAAGTCAGATGCAGATGAGAGTAATCAAGTACACTATGAGATTTATCAGATTAATGCGGATAAAAGCAAGGAATTTTTAGGTAGCTCCAATATTAATGCTTTCTTTGTAAACGCTTTAAAACGTGGTAAAAATGTAGAGAAAACAAGCTTTGAGATTGTACCTGTTAACCAAGAGGGTAAAGCAGGAAAATCATCAACTACTACAGTTGATTGGCCAGATAATTCTTTACCACAAGCAGCATTTGTAGCAGATAAAACAGTGGTTAGTGTTGGTGAAAAAGTGCACTTTATAAATAAGTCAAACTTAGCTTCTGTAAAATACAAGTGGAAAATCGAAGGTGCCGATAAGGAAAGTGCAACAGCGAAAAATCCGACAGTAAGTTTTGCAAAAGCAGGTACCTATTCAGTTAGTTTGACAGCAGTAAATAATAAGGGCAAGGAAAATAAAGTGACGCAAAAAGCTTTAATAACTGTCGTAGATAAAACAGTGGAATTAACAAATTTTGCTCTCAATAAAGTAGTTGAAGTGGATGGATTTACCAATGAATCAGAAGCAGGCGAAATGGTTGTTGATGGTAAATTAGATACGAAGTGGTGTGCTGTTGGCCCCCGTAAACATAATGTGACGATTGATCTTGGAAAAGCAGAAACAATTAACCAAGTATCAATCAGCCATGCAGAAGCTGGTGGAGAATCGGCGGACATGAATACTTCCGATTATATTGTTGAAGTCTCAGCAGATAAGCAAAACTGGACAGAAGTTGCTAATGTGAAAAAAAATAAGGCGGAAGAAACACAACACGCCTTTAAGCAATGTCAAGCACGTTATGTGCGTATCACAGCAAAAAAACCAACTCAAGGTTCTGACTCAGCGGTTCGCTTGTATGAAGTTCAAGTACAAGGTTTAAAATAAATACAAAATTCACTTAGAAAAGATACTTCCTTATATTTCGGCATCTCTTAATGAATCATTATTTATGAATTTGCAACTCTTATTTGAGTAAAATAATCCTTTAGAAATAAGTAATTCTGAGAAAAATGGATCATGTACACTCTTCGAAAGTTAAAACGATACTGTACCTTCCTTGACTTACCAAATCTTGGTTATATGGGGTAGTTCATTATCTAGTATAGTTTTAATTTTCGTTGAGCGCTATTTGATATTTACTGTTTACCTTAAAACGATATTAACGTTGTTTAAAAACAGTTAAGTCCTCAGAGAAGTGGTACAATAAGGAAAAACACAAATAGAAAGATAGTGAAAAATGATTGGAAAAGCATTAGAAACTTTTTTTATTCGAATATGGGTTATCGTAAAATTGACCCTATTCTTTTGGATTTTAACGGCTACTGGTTTAATTGTTGCGGGAATCGGACCTGCTTTAAAAGTTATTACCATTCTTTATTTATCATATGACTTCGATTATAAATCTATTACGTTAAGGGAAGCGTTTCAACTTTTTCGAAAAGAGTTTGCACGCGCGAACCTAATTTTTTGGATTTATACAGCTATACTTATTTTACTTAGCTACAATTTATATTTATCAGTGCAGATTTCAGGTCTATTATTCTTAGTAGTTGATTTTATTTTGTTCTTCGCTTTAATTTTTGTCATAATAGCTTTTGAGTATGCTTTATTGATCGATAGTCAATTTGAGATAAGTATAAAGAATTTAATAGGATTAAGTTTTATTTCAAATTTTGTTAATTTTATGACCTATTTAAAACTATTAGTAGGCTTAGTTTTGATTTTAGCTCTCACATATCAATTTAAGGGATTAATTCTTTTTGGGATGATAGGTCTTTTACAGGTCTATTGTGTAGCTGTTACCAAGGATTGGCGAAATCATGTTGAGGAACAATTAGCAGAATAAAAGGAGCTTTGTATGTTAGTAACATTTCCAAAGGATTTTTTATGGGGGGGAGCAACGAGTGGCCCGCAAACCGAGGGACGATTTAAGAAAAAGCACGATAGCGTCTTTGACTATGATTTTGATCACTATCAAGAGCGTTTTTGGGGAGCGCTAGGTCCAGACACTGCCAGCAATTTTTTTCATGATTTTAAAGAAGACATACGTTTGATGAAAGAAGCTGGTTTAAAATCACTAAGGACCAGTATTCAGTGGACTCGTTTAATAGATGATTTTGAGAAAAACACTGTCAATGAACAAGGACTTGCCTTTTATAATGCTGTTATTGATGAGTGCTTGGCACAAGGCATTCGCCCCATGTTGAATTTAAATCATTTTGATTTACCAATGGAGTTGATGGAACGGTATGGTGGTTGGGAGAGTCGTCATGTAGTGGATTTGTACGCAAAATTTGCTTCTGTTTGCTTCCAAGCATTTAGCGATCGTGTGGTTGATTGGTTTACCTTCAATGAACCGATGGTAGTGGTTGAATGTGGCTATCTTCTAGGTTTTCACTACCCAGATCTAGTTGATGGCAAAAAAGCAATTCAAGTCGCTTATCACCTTCAATTAGCTTCCTCGTGTGCTATTGCGAATTACCGAAAATATAATCAAAACCCCAAAGGACGGATTGGTATTATATTAAATGTTACGCCTGTCTATCCAGCGACAGACAATATAGAAGATATCAAAGCAACAGAGATGGCAGATCTTTGGCAAAATCGTTTCTTTCTAGATGCTTCAGTTAAAGGCCAATTTCCAAAAGATTTTGTGGAATTATTGGTTAAAGAAGGTATTATCTGGAACTCTAATGTAGAGGATCTGGCTTGTATTCAGAATAATACCATTGATATTTTAGGGATAAATTATTATCATCCAAATCGTGTTAGAGAACCAGAGTATTCAAGTGACAGTTTAGCGCAAGATTGGCGTCCAGATAAATATTATGCTTCTTATCAAAAACGAGGAGTACGTATGAATGCAGATAGAGGATGGGAAATTCATCCTCAGACGCTATATGCTATTGCAAAACGTTTACAAAATGATTACGGAAATCTTCCTTGGTTTGTATCAGAAAATGGAATTGGAGTTGAAAATGAAGAACGCTTCAAGGATGCAGATAATATGATCTGCGATGATTACCGTATTATTTTCATGACTGAGCATCTTTTTTGGTTATATAAAGCTATAGAGGAAGGTGCTAATTGTTTAGGATATCATGTCTGGACTCCGATAGATTGTTGGAGTTGGCGAAATTCATATAAAAATCGTTATGGATTAATTGCTCTAAATACGCATACTCAAATTAAGACGTTAAAAAAATCTGCTTACTGGTATAAACAGCTAACAGATACGTCTACTCTAGATATTTCTGAAGAAATTTTAGAAAAGTATCGAACTTGATAGTAATTTTTTAACTAATTATCTGTATAAGGAGATATTATGTCATTACTAGCTATTGATATCGGTGGAACAACCATAAAATACACCCTTTATGATAAAGGAAAATTAGGAGATATTACCAGTGTTAAAACACCGATAGATTTAGAATCTTTTTATCATTGCCTAAGTAATATAGTGGAACAGGCAAAGAAGGAACACATTATTCAAGGTGTAGCGATTAGTTCCCCGGGTGCTGTTAATAAAAACACTGGTGTTATTGAAGGAGCAAGCGCTCTACCTTATATACATGGATTTAATATTCAGTCGGAACTTGAAACACTGTTTGCTCTTCCTGTATCCATTGAAAATGATGCCAATTGCGCAGCTTTAGCAGAAGTAGCTTTTGGAGCGGCTAAAGGCTGTACGACAGCTTTGTTGTTAGTTCTTGGAACTGGTGTGGGAGGTGCTGTTGTTATCGATGGTAAGGTTCACCATGGCGAGCATCTTTTTGGTGGGGAATTCGGTTATATGTTGGTGGATGATACTCAAACTTTCTCAACTGTTGGAACGACTGTTAGCATGGCTAGACGTTATTATAAACGTACAGGGGAAAAGTTAGATGCAGTTGAGATTTTTGAAAGGGCTTTTCTTGGTGAAACCATTGCTTGTGAGGAAAAAGCTTTTTTTGTACATCAGGTAGCCAGAGGAATTTTTAATTTATCTTATGCTTTTGATCCAGACATTATTTTAATAGGTGGAGGTGTTTCTCAGGCAGATTGGTTAATTCCCGACTTGACAAAAGAATTGAATAATCTGAAGCAAATCGTTGGTATTGCGCCTTTTGTCCCAAATATTGCCAGATGTCGATTTCAAAATGCTGCTAACTTAATGGGGGCTACTGTTGATTTTTTACAAAAAAACAAATTATCTTAACATAGTAGCAGCATATTTTTTGAAAGACTTGCTATACTTAGGTTGACCACTCTTGTTCTTATTACATTTCCGGCGAAATAAACAGTGATAGAGTGGAACTATGGATGTTATTGCAATTAAGGTAAATTATTTTTAGTGTGAGGCATCTTCTTTCATAAGATTTAAGAATTGTCCATCTATTGATTGTTTGTTACTGTTACAAATGATTTACTTCTTTTCTAGTGATTTGGAGTGATGGAGCTTCTCAAAATGTTATTATGAAAATAAAAAGCGTAACACTTCTTTTTCGTTTAGTGTTGTGCCTTGAGTGAAACGAAAGGAATGATTTATAAAAATGACTAAATTATACGGTAGTGTAGAAGCGGGCGGAACCAAATTTGTTTGT